>Ga0209258_100303_pt1 | contig 79506 bp, 64 predicted proteins | sample Araplaol_mTSA_r2_FD_184281 | JGI IMG/M metagenome (GOLD analysis project Ga0209258, IMG submission 184281) | Arabidopsis root microbial communities from North Carolina, USA - plate scrape CL_Col_mTSA_r2 (SPAdes) (version 2) | ecosystem: Host-associated > Plants > Roots > Endosphere | place: USA...
CCTGCCCGACAAGGTCTAGTCAACCACCGGAAGCGAGTCTTGCGTAGTCACCAGAGATGTTGGCACGAAGCGTAGACAGCTACTGCTGACGGTATGCTATTGAGCCTCGAAACTGTCCTGAATGTTGAAGCTTTAGTTGTTCGAAATGCTAATGCAACATCAAACCTGCGCTATTGACGAGTGGGGGCGATTCGACCGGGGTCTTAGAACATATCAAAGGCAGACAGGGGTAATACGGGAACACAGGAGAGCCTAACGTCTCCGAACGAATGTCGGTTTACAACGGATTGACCGAATAAGAACAATCCAGGCTTGCGAGGTAGATATCGCCACCTTGTAAAGCGCAAAGAAAAGGCGGTATCGGGCGGTATCCGAACCGAGAGAGATCGAAGGTAAGGAGAAGGACGAAGGCAGTCTTAGCATCCTCATAGTACTGTTTGAAAGGTGGGAAATCAGCTCTATGAAAGCCACTGAGTAAGGAAGGGGGATGTCTATTTATGGAACTAGCATTTTAGCAACACTAAATGTACCAGAGACATGAAAGAAGTGTTAACAGTAGAGATGCAGATAGCGACAAGGGCAAGGAAATATCCTGGAGAAGCGCTTACTAACCTGCATGAGTTTATTGATGTCGGGCTATTGAATGGCTGCTTCGATTCCCTGAATAAGAAAGGAGCAAGCGGAGTAGATGCGGAGAAATGGATCGACTATAATAAGCAACGAAATGAAAGAATACCTCAACTATTAACGGCTTTTAGAAGCGGAACATACCGAGCGCCCAATATCCGTCGTGTATTTATACCGAAGGGAGATGGGAAACTGCGGCCGCTGGGCCTTCCCACCGTGGAAGATAAGCTACTGCAAACAGCGGTATCAAGAGTTCTGACTCCGGTATATGAGGACATATTCTATCATCATTCGTATGGGTTTAGACCGGGCAAATCTCAACACCAGGCGTTGGAAAAACTGTCAGGAGAAGTTAGTTTAAACAGGATGCGTTATATTATAGACGCAGACATGCAAAACTACTTTGGGAGTATTAATCACCAGTACCTGCGGGAGTTCCTTGACGGGAAGATAAAAGATGGCGTGATCAGGAAGATGATCGACAAATGGCTGAAGGCCGGCATATTAGAAAATGGACAGGTGATATATCCTACGGAGGGCACACCTCAGGGAGGAAGCATCTCACCGTTGCTGAGCAACATTTTTCTGCACTATGTTCTGGACGAATGGTTCAAAGAAAAAATCCAGCGATTACTGAAAGGAGACAGCTTTATCATCCGGTTTGCAGATGACTTTCTGTTAGGTTTTACTAACAAGGAAGATGCATTACGTGTGATGGAAGTACTACCAAAGCGATTAGGAAAATTTGGATTGACACTTCACCCTGAAAAGACCAGATTGATAGATCTGGGAGAAATAGAGGGAGAGGATAAACATCCAAGGAAGACGTTTGACTTTTTAGGATTTACCCATTACATGAGTAAAAGTCGAAAAGGGAAATCGATTCTGAAACGCAAAACAAGCAGTAAGAAACTGAATCTGTCATTGAAGCGATTAAGTGATTGGATCAAGTTCTATAGGCAGAAGCTTCCGATAGCGGTGCTTATAGGAGAACTGAACCAAAAACTACGCGGCCATTATGCCTATTACGGTATTACATTTAATTGCAGGAAGCTACACACGTACTATAACCGAACAAAGCATCTGCTCCATAAATGGTTAAACCATCGTGGAGGCAAGCGTGTCTGGACGTGGAACAAAATCGCAAAGCTCACTACAGAATGGATACCTCTTGTAAGACCAAAAATCTATCACAGTTATCAAACAGCGAAGCCATAAATAGAGGAACCGTGTGCAGGAAATCTGCTCGCACGGGTCTGTGGGGGAGCGGGGAGGTAACGAACCGCTCTACCCGGAAACACTTTATCCTGAAACTTTTTTAAAGGCAGCTATTACCAAATGTAAGATCCAGATGATGCGACTGGCAGCACAACCGGATAAATGGGAGATAGGTCCTTCTCTTTGCGGTGGCCTTTCCATGATCCATTATAGCTCCTTTAAAACGTCTTCTTCTCTTCCGGTGTTACGGGAACGCTATCAAAAAGAATATCCGGAGCACATTAAATGGGGCATACATGTAATGGTATCCCAGAATGGAAATAGTGAACTCACCATCGGGGATTCACATGAATACGGGTTAACACATGACCCTTTTGACAAGGTATTCATCAACAGGCTGATCCTGGATTATCTCAACACCTTTGCAACTTTTAAAGATGATACCCTGATACAATCCTGGAATGGTACTTATGCAAAAATGACGAACGGGGACAGTTCATTTATAACTACACCAGAGAGTGGGGTGACCATTATTAACGGTATGGGCGGTGCCGGAATGACACTATCCTTCGGCATGACTGAACGCTATTTTGAAACGCGTTAACAGGGAATAACAATCAGACATACATCGTAGCCCCTGAATGGGTGTAATACTTCCATAGAAGTGTAATGGGACAATTCATTAATAAATTTAACTTATGCGCACACGAATGAAATTACTGGCAGTAATGCTGCTGGGTATGTTTTTATGCAAACAGGATGTTATGGCTCAGGGTAGCGGTAGCATTGTCGGAATTGTCAGGAATGAACAGAATGAACCTTTACCGGGTGTTACTGTACAAAGTAACAAACGTATCGTAACAACAGATGCCGGCGGGGCATTTTCTTTCAATGCTTTACCCGAAGGAGAGTATAGTCTTTCCTTATCCTATGTAGGATATGCTGGTCAGCAGTTAAACAACCTGCACCTAAAGGCTGATGAACAGCTGAAGCTCAATATTACTTTAAAGCAGAAAGAGTCTGCTTTGGGAGAAGTAGTAGTAACGGCATTGGGTATTAAAAGGAAAAAAGAAACATTGGGATATGCCACACAAAAGATAGATGGTGCACAACTGAATGAAGCACCGGCTACCAATTTTGTGAACGGGCTTTCCGGTAAAGTTGCAGGTGTAAACATCGTAACGACCGGCGCACTGGGTGGTTCTTCCAGGATAACCATCCGGGGGGAAACTTCATTAAGCATGGATAAGAATCAGCCACTATATGTTATTGATGGTGTTCCTGCCGGCAATGACGGTGTTACTAATTCCAGCGGAGGAGCAGATTACGGGAACAGCAGTGCAGAGATCAACCCTGCTGATATTGAATCCGTAAACGTATTGAAAGGCCCCGCAGCGGCCGCATTATATGGTTCAAGAGGTGCTAATGGTGCCATCATTATAACAACAAAGAAAGGGATCAGCAGAAATGGGATAGGCGTTAGTTTCAGCAGTTACTATACCGTTGAAAAAGTAGCCAGGCTCCCTAAGTTCCAGAATAAGTTCGGACAGGGAAATAATGGTGTGTACAAAGGATCTAATTTCGGCGCATCATGGTCTATCTATCCTGATGGGATAGAGGATAGTTATGATGAAAGCTGGGGCCCGCGCCTGGATAATGGTACCAGTGAGGCGCAGTTCGATTCTCCTACTACTAACGGATACCGGGGAGCAGACGTATCAATCAATAACAGGGGAGATATTATTGCTTCTCCATGGGTGTCTCGTCCGGATAATATCAAAGACTTTTTTACAACTGGCCGCAAGTTTTATAATAACGTAGCATTTTCCGGTGGGAATGAAAAAGGTACCTACAGGCTATCTCTTACTTCCCTGGACGAAACAGGCGTGATCCCTAATAATGATCTGAAGCGTTACCAGGTAAGTCTGAACAGCAGCTACAACTTATCAAAAAGGATCACTTCAGGCTTTAATGTGAATTATGTGAAACAGGAAAGTGATAACCGCCCGGATAATGGTTACGGAAGAAATACGTTCATGTATTTCTTTACATGGATGGGTAGGAATGTGAACATCAACAGCCTTAAGAATTACTGGCAGCCGGGACTTACAGGTATCCGTCAGTTCCAGTACAATTATGGGGAAAACCATAATAATCCTTTTTTCATGATGCATGAGAATACAAAAGGACAGAACAAGGACCGCTTATATGGTAACATCTATCTTGACTATGCCATAACCGATCATCTTAAACTTAAAGTTCGTACAGCACAGGATTTTTACAATGATTTCAGGCCTATGAAATGGGCTGTAAGCACCGTGGATTATGAAAGCGGACGCTATGAAGAAGTAAACCTGAAATACACTGAAAGGAATACTGACTTCTTACTGACCTACAACAATAATAATACATCTGCTATTGGTTATAATATTTCAGCAGGCGGTAACCGCTTTGATCAGTCAAGTGGATTTCAGTCGGCTGCCACACCTCAGCTACTGATACCAGGTGTGTATAACCTGGAGAATGCGGCGGGTACTAAAGAAGTATCCTCTAACCGTTCTAAAAAAAGGATCAATAGTTTGTATGCGCTGGCAAGCATCAACTACAAAGATTACGCATACCTCGATGTGACAGCAAGGAATGACTGGTCCAGTTCCTTACCTTCTCAGCATAATGCTTATTTCTATACTTCCGCCGCTTTAAACACAAACCTGAGGAAGTTGCTGACAATGCCGCAGTTCATCAGTAAGTCTGAATTAAGATTAAGCTGGGCACAGGCGGGTAATGATGCAGCTCCCTATAATATACAGAACACTTATGGATATGGCGTACCCTGGAATGGTAATTATTCACTCACCGGTCCATCTACTTTACTGAACTCCAATCTTAAATCTGAATTAACTACTACGTATGAGATCGGAACAGCTTTTGGGTTTCTGAACAACCGTGCAGGTATAGATTTTACATACTATGAAAAGCGTACTAAGAATCAGATCCTGGCATTGTCACAGGCACAAAGTTCCGGCGCTACGGCCAGGGTCATTAATGCAGGTGAAATTAAAAACAATGGTATAGAGGTGATGCTTTCCGGAACACCGGTAAGTATCCCGAATTCATTACAGTGGAATGTAATGCTGAATTTATCTCACAATGTGGGTAAGGTAGTATCCCTCACAGATGATGTAAAAGAGATCGTACAGTCGGCCCCCGGAGAGGACGCCTCTATCAGGGCTAAAGTAGGAGAGAAGATGGGCGCTATTTATGGACCTGGTTACCAGCGGGTGCAAAGTGGTAGTATGAAAGGACAGGTGATCATTTTTTCTGATGGCGCACCACGTCCTACAAGTGAAGATATTTACCTCGGTAACCTGAACCCCGACCTGATCGCTGGTCTTAATAACCAGTTTAACTACAAAGGTTTCAGTCTGAATTTTCTTTTTGCAGGCCAGTTCGGAGGGAAATTTATTTCCCGCTTTTATAATAAAGCATCAGGAGCAGGTCAGCTGGAAGAAACTACTAAAGGAAGAGGCGCCAGACCAGCAGGATCAGAATATAATGCTCCTTACTATATAGACGGAGCAGCACAGATGGCAGATGGTTCTTATCAGAAAAACTCTACCAGCACAGATGGTACTTATAGTGCCGGTGTATATGGCACTACTGCCCGTGGCTTTATTAAGAAACCACTGGACCATATTTCAGAAGCACAGCTTTTCAGCGCCACCTATGTAAAACTGAGGGAACTTTCATTTGGTTATTCGCTTCCCGCCAATATCATAGGCAGAAGCTTTATCAAAACGGCGAAAATTGCGTTAACAGGGCGGAATCTATTCCTGTTCACGCCAAAAAGCAACCGTCATTTCGATCCTGAAGTTGCCACAGCAACGTCCGGTAGCGGCCTGGTCCCCGGGTTTGAAAATATGAGTACGCCCAGCACACGTGAAATGGGTGTTAGCCTGAATCTGAATTTTTAAATGAAAAAATCATTCAACATGAAAATGTTACGATCAATAGTATTAGTGTCGGTTATTGCGCTGGCAGGATGTACAAAGAACTTTGAGGAGATCAATACGAACCCCAATGCGCCGGCTGTCATCTCAAACCCCGGTTTGTTACTGCCGGATGCAATGAGAGGGGCCATTAATGCGAACTATTCCGGTTCCTATGACAGAGGTGGTATTGTAGCAAATCTGCTGGCCTCTGATTATGCCAGTAATTTCAGTAACTGGTCGAGGTCGGACGCCAATGGCTATTTTTTATGGAATAATTATAATTATATCAGGGACCTGAATGAAGTGATAAAGTTATCTGAAGCACAGGGATTGAATAATTACAAAGGAGTGGCCCTTGTGCTTCGTTCCTGGATGTTCCAGTGCCTTACAGACATCTATGGGCCTATCCCCTTCAGACAGGCCTCTAATGCCAAATTAGCGGGTATTAATACCCCTGTGTATGAACAACAGGATGTTATCTACCAGGGATTATTAACAGACCTGGAAGAAGCGAACAGCCTGCTGGGAAGTACGGCTGAAACAATGGTAGGTGATATCATGTATGGAAGTGATGTAACCAAATGGAAGAAATTTGCGAACGGACTGGCATTAAGGATCTTACTGCGTCAGTCAAAACGGGTAGATCCTTCCGTGGCCATGAAAAAGATCGTAGAGCATCCTGAAAAATATCCGTTGTTCTCGTCTAATACGGAGCAGGCTGCATTGCAGTATATCACTGAAAGAACGGAGAACGAATCCCCCTTTTACAGATCGAATAACAGCAGTACAGATACGAAGGCTTCCAAACAGCTGGTAGACTACCTGAAATCCATTAATGATACCCGGTTGAGGGTATATGCACAACCCACACCTGCCAGCAGCGCACCGGATGCTAACGGCGTACGGCCAGATCCATCTGCCTTTCAGTATACAGGTGACCTGAACGGGATGGGCAGATTCCCTGATGCGAACCTCACATCATCTCCCGGCCCTTTCTGGGCTTCCATACAGGCTAATCCTACTTTAGCATCTGCTACTGCCGGACAGGGAATATTGCTCAGTTATTCGGAAGTACAGTTTACCCTTGCCGAAGCGGCAGAACTAGGGTATATAAGCGGCGGCTCTGCGGCTGCAGCCATTTATTATAAGAATGGGATCGCAGATCAGTTTGCCTATTATGCAGGCAGGATTCCGTCGGCATATGCTGCTACTTATATCAAACTGACTGCTGCTGATGTTTTTGCCAATGATGATTATTATGCTCAGTCAGGCGTAGTATATAGCGGAACGACTACAGAAAAGCTGGATAAAATATGGTTACAGAAATGGATCTCCCTTTACATGGTAGGGTATGAAGCCTGGTCTGAATGGAGAAGGACCGGTTTCCCTGTTATCCCTATCGGGACTACTGGTCCGGGTTATATTCCCAGAAGGGTTTTATATCCTGCTGATGAAATGAGGGTAAACAAGGTGAATTATGATGCTGCTGTGTTGTTGCTGGATAAAGGAGATGCATTGAATTCCCATGTATGGTGGGATAAATGATAAAGAGCATGAATGGAGGCTCAAAAGTAATTTGATAGACTTGAGAATCGCGTAAAACGAAATTTCTCTCCATCAGGAATCGGATAAAAATTGCTTTTGAGCCTCAATTACTGACGAATAAATCAACGTTGTTTAGCGAATAAATATAACGAATGAAGAAAATTATTGCCCTTTTGTTTACAGCAGGAAGTTTTTCTGCCATGGCACAGGAGATTTATCCAAATGGGATTGACCATGTGGTCGTTATCGGAGTGGATGGCATGAGCCCAGACGGGATCCGTACTGCAACCACCCCCATCATGCATAAGATGATTGCGGGTGGAAGTGTAAAATGGAACGTGCGCACAGTATTACCGTCTTCCAGCAGTCCTAACTGGGCTTCTATGATCATGGGCGCCGGTGTGGAGCAGCATGGCATTATTGATAACGACTGGGAACGCGGAGAATATTCTCTTCCTTCTATTGTCCGTAATGAAGAGGGTATATTCCCTACTATCTTCGGGGTGGTCCGCAATAATTATCCGAAGGCAGAAATTGGTGCTGTGTACCATTGGGAGGGCTTCGGCAGATTATTCGAAAAGAGCGCTGTCAGCTACGATAAAACATTCTCTACAGAAGACTCGACGACGGCCGATTTTGTGCAATACCTGCAGCAGAAAAAGCCATTGTTCGCTTTTCTGCATTTAGACCATGTAGATGGTGCCGGTCATGAATACGGACATGGGTCCGATGAATATTACCGTGCCGTTGCCAAAGCAGATTCCCTGATCGGTGAGGTGCTTGCTGCGATCAAAAAAGCGGGGATGGAAAAAAACACGCTGGTGATCGTAACCGCAGATCATGGTGGGGTAGGATATGGACATGGCGGTGCCACTGTAGAAGAGGCGGAAATAGCGATGATCCTTTACGGGAAAGATATCAGAACGGGGTATATTATTCCGGAACAGGCAGCCACCTATGATCTTGCTGCGACTATCGCCTTTGCTTTAAAAATAGTGCCGCCGTACGTGTGGACCGGCAGACCACTGAAAAGTGCGTTTCAGGGGTTTCATCCACCTGCTAATTTATGGTTGGGCAGAACGATGATTACTGCACCTGTTATTGAACCCCGGCGTAAATTATACCAACAGGCAGGCGGACTTTATATCAATACTACCGCAAATGTGGTGATGCAAACGGTAGCCGCGGATGCTGTTACACGGTATACACTTGATGGCACTGAGCCGGACAGTACATCGGCTGTTTATACAAGTCCATTTATAATCAGGAAATCCACCGTGGTAAGGGCAAAATCGTTTGACAGGCATAAGAATGAGAGTACAACAACGATCGCTTATTTCAGGATGGTAGATACAACTGCCGGGAATGGTTTGCATGTGCAGTTTTATACAGGGAAGGACTGGAAATATGTACCGGTTTTTAAAGACCTTACGCCGTTTAAAGTATGGAATGCTTATGAGTTTGCCTTAAACCGGGAACAGGTGCTTTCTATATTGGGAAAGGGCAATGCTACTTTCGGAATTGTTTTTAACGGGTACCTGCAAATAGACAAAGAAGGGGTATATACTTTTTACAATAGTTCTGATGACGGGAGTAAGCTGTTCGTAGATAGTACAGAGGTTGTAAATAATGATGGCGATCATGGTGTTGTTGAACGTTCCGGATCAATTAAATTAAGTGCCGGCCGGCATCCTATCCGTATAGAATATTATAATGGGGAAGGGGGTTTCTGGCTGGATGCTTTTTACAAAGGCCCTGGTGTATATAAACAACTGATACCTGCAGATAAATTATTTTTAGATAAGAATTAATGATATAGAGTTATGCAATTAAAAGAACGGGATATTGAAGTCCGGATAAATACTATTTTCAATTTGTACAGGCAGTATGGGGAAGAGGAGTATGGAGAAGGGGTTACACAACTGATGCACATGGTGCAGGCAGGTAAACTGGCAGAGCAGGAAGGGTATGATGAAGAGATGGTACTGGCCGCCTTTTTTCATGATATAGGCCATTTTTTAGAAGGAGGGGAGGATATGGGTATTTACGGGAAACTGGCGCATGATAAGTTAGGAAAAGCATATCTCATAGCAAATGGTTTTCCGGAAAAAATGGGGATACTTGTAGCCAGCCATGTTGATGCAAAAAGGTATCTCACCTATCGTCATCCTGAATATTATGATTTGCTTTCTGATGCCAGCAAAAAAACACTGGAATACCAGGGTGGGCCAATGACAGCAGAAGAGGCTGCGGTATATGAAAAAGACCCTTTAATTGACAGTTATATAAAGCTTCGTTATTGGGATGACCTGGCGAAGGAAACAGATATTCCGGTGGACCCGGCAGATGTTGAAAGGTTCCGGGAAATGGCGATCAGGTATCTTTTGGACCAATTACATAAAGAGGAGTAGGGGAAATTATCAGGGTTGTATAGTATTTATGAGTTCGTATGTTTGAAAAAGAAAACATGGCTTTGAGATGCATTGTAACTTTAATTACAAAATCTCTGAGCCATGTTTACAAAGTCACTGATTTATGTGGTAGTGCCCCGGTTTAATCTTCGCGCCAGATGTTGTAAAGGATAAATACACCTTTTCTGACCTGAATATCAGGTGAAGCCAGATTGAAAAACAAATCCTGAACCCATATTCCAAAGTTAAATCAGGGAACTAAACAGTCAGATGCAGTGTATTTATCCTTTACAACATCTGCCAATGCAGGCTGTCATAATATTCTGCCCTCAAAACTTTATATTTGGTCATGCACCCTGCGTTAAAGAAATATTTAACAGGAAAAATAGCGTTATCTCCGGACCAGGAGGCCTTTGTTGATAACTGCTTCCTGAAAAAGTCTGCGGAAAGAAACGAAATATTGGTCCCGGCGGGATCAATTGCCAGGCATCTGTACTTTGTGATCAAAGGTTGCCTGCGGATCTTTTTAACGAACGAAGAAGGGATAGAGTCTACCCGCTTCCTGGTATTTGAAGGAAGTATGGGTACTGCATTCCCCAGTTTTATCCTGAAGGAACCCTCAGTAGCAGCTATACAAAGCCTTGAACCCTCAGAACTGCTGATGCTTGGTGTTGACGACCGGGAATCACTTTTTAAGTATGTTCCCGGCTGGGAGACCATGGAACGCCTGGAACTGGAACAAGCGTATATTAAATCGATACGGCGCATAGAAAGTTTAATCACTGCAGATTCCAGAGAACGTTATCATTTACTGATGAATGATCATCCTGAAATGATCAGGCGCCTTCCTGCCAGGATAATAGCCGATTACCTGGGTATATCTCCCGAAACATTAAGTCGTTTGAAATCAAAAAGATAACTCCCGATATATAGGATAAATATCAGAAGGGCAGATAATAAAAAACAGAAAGTGCCCATACAATCTCCAAATTTTGTATAAAACGTATCGAACCGTTGCGTAGGTACCTCTCCAATTAAAGTGGCCGGTCCCTGGTTTGAACTGCTGGATTCGGCAATAACCCTTCCGTAACAATCGCTGATGGTCAATCTTCCTACTCTTGCAGCTCTGACTTCCGAAAATCCGTTTTCTACTCCTCTTAGTATTGCCATACGGGAATGAAGCCAGTCATCTACTGCAAAGTCCCATGCCGGTATAAACAGGATGTTAGGGCTGTTTTTACCATATTGCCGGATATACCCCTGGAAATCTAAATCTTTACAAATCGCGATACCTGACTGAAGATTATTAAACTTAAATAAACCGATACCATTGCCCGGAATGAATTGACTTTCCAGGCCTGTTACCAAATGGACCTTGTTATAGTCTGTAACAATATTTCCCTTGTTATTTATGACAATGGCTGAATTGTATTCTTTTTCCTCCTTAAGGTTTGTATAACCGGTTATTATGTAAACATTATTATCAATTGCAGCATTGATCAATAATTTTGTCGTCTCATTTTCTGATAATTTATCGATACTTAAAGCACGTTCCGGCAGGAGTATTGCACTCACCCCATACCGGGCAAGTGTGTCTATCTGTTTTAAGTAAGCATCAGCAGCAGCTTTATCTTTCATGTCATTGGGCTTATCAGAAGTGTTGTGGGCTTTCTCATCTGTCACTACCATACCCACCTTAATTTTGTCAGTAGTAAAAGTATTATTCAGGCGGAAAATCCCAAATAGTAATACGCCGGCAATAATGGAACCGGAGCATATAGATAAGTAAGTAAGACTCCTCTTCTCATTTCTGAAAAGCCAGGCAAATGCAAGCGAGGAAGGTATCAATGTAACGATAAAAGTGATGCCAAGAATACCGGCTACAGACGCTATTTGTATCAGGGGCAGGCAGTTCATCTGAGAGTATGCAATGCTTGCTGCCGTGCCATCAGGCGCATACTTTATGAGTAAATATTCAAACGTTGTAAAAAATACAGGGAAGGCGAAAAGGGAATACCAGGTGTTCAATTTTAAGGCTGCTGACCTGGAGAGGAGGATGATACCGGCAAAGATGAATGCAGGCGATAATGTGAAAATTATTGCAGGTAACAGCGTAGCTACCTTCACCAAATACCAGAACCAGCTTAGTCTTCCAATGAAATATGTCACAAATGAGACGAGAAAAGCGACCTTACCTGAATGTACAATGGAAAGGCAAATAATGGGAATGGGCGCAAGCCATACCAGGTACCAGAAATCTCCATTTAATCCATTTCCGAAATAATAACATAATCCTGAGAACAGGACACTCAATAGGATTGAGTATTTAGATGTAAAGACTGCGGCAGCCGTTTTCATAATTGAATTTTGGATTTTATCTGTTACAAAGATAACGTCCATGCAATGCTTCAGCCTTGACAAATGTCAATAAAAAGGAGACATCAATTACCAGGCCCTCAAAAATGATCCTGTAGCAGGTATTAGCGAAAGAGACCTTTATCTTGGAGAACTACCATCCGTAACCGGATGTAAATATCGCGAGGGGTTTGCGTTTCCATGGCGCCGCTGAAAGCTCCTTTTACCAGCCTGGTAAAAGTTATGATATTTTAGTAAATTGGCCTTTTGAAAAGTATTCAAAGGTAATCACTGGACAAAGTGAGTTTAAATTCGTTTTTACATGAAAGGGAAAGTATATATACCCCATGATTTTGAATTATATGATGAGAAGGATGATGGTATATTCCTTTTGGACGAACACGGTGAGATAAAAGAAGCGGTAAAAGACGCAATATATCTGAAACCCTTTTTTACACATTTACTTATAGATGACGGGCTTTATTGCACAGTATGGTGGAATGATGAGCTGGGATACTGGTGTGGTGAAACATATGTGAACTGGGAATATGTAGATACGTATATATGTGAATCATTGGAAGAGCTGGTACAGGAATTTTATAATGATTATGAGGAGGGGTAACCATCTGTCTCAGCCATTTACACTTTTTCAGGAACTTAAAATGGAGGCCGTCTCCAAAGTAATTTTTATCCGGTTTTATTCGGATACCCGATGTAGAGGAATTACTTTTGAGACGACCTCACTTTTGAGATGGGTTAATTACAGTTTCTGTATTTTTCTCACACTTACTTTTCCATTATAATTCAGCGACAGTATGTACGTACCTGATGGTTTACTGCCGGCATCAAACGGGATGTTATAGGAGCCTGCTGCCATGTGAGCATTTACCAGCACCTTCATCCATTTACCGCTTATGTCATATACTGTGAGATTAACATTGCCGGCTTTTACCAGGTTGAAGCTAATCGTAGCATGCTCATTAAACGGATTAGGATAGCTGGTTAAGGAAAAGGAATTATCCGCTACCGCATGTGCAGCACTCATTCTGGCGGAGCTACCTGTTTGTATCCGTACTTCTGTATAACTGTTCCATGCATTTACACTGTTACCATGACCAACGATCCGCACATATCTTCCTGTTTTGGGGGTAAAGGAAAATGTTTCCAGGTTTAGGGAGGTGCCGCTGCTGACCTTTCCTGCTGCGGCAGTTGTCCAGTTAAGGGTATCATTACTTACCAGTACATCAAAAGTAGAGGTGCGTACATTACCACTAAAGAACGCGATCTGTACACCGGATACCGCCAGTGTATCATCGAGGCAGAATTGGATCCATTGACCGTCACCGCTGGCAGACCAGCGGGTATTCAGATCTCCGTCCAGTACATTCGCCGCCACATTACCATCATCGGCACTCGCAATTACAGCCTGGCACACAGGTGCCAGGTCACTGGCAAAAGGGCCAACCATCGCAGGAGTGAGGATGCGGGCGATAACAGGAGCAGAGGAAACCTCATCGGCCCCGGCATCCAGCGGAGATGTTCTTGGCTGCCCGTCCATATCTGCTATAACGGCCGGGTAAGATCCTGTAGCAGCATTGATAGCGGGGCTTCCGCTCTGCAGGTGGAAAGTACCGGTAGCGTCTCTTGCCAGCAATGGATTAGCGGTTGTATATCCGCTGGAGGGCATATCCCCATCGCCATTGGTATTATAGAGGATATTCCCCGACCATACACCACCTGTATAAGGCCCTGCAATGGAAGCAGCCGGGCCACCACCCTGTATGATATTATTGACAACGGTTTGGGCAGTAGCCCCCAATCCATTTGTACGGCCGGCCTGCACTATATTCGTGGTATTATTTACAAGGGTATTAAAAGCGATCAGTGTACGGTCCGGGCGGTCATGTGATGTAAGCGGTGCTCCATCCGCCACTTCTCCGTCGCCATTCCCGATATTAATAGCCGGGCTGCAATTTTCGAAATGGTTGCTGAAAATGTTATGATCATCCCCGAAAATGCGGATGCCCGGTGTATTAATAAAATAGTTACCATACACGGTGTTGTGATTTCCATGCCTCAATGTAAACTGGGCAGGGCAATTACGGATGGTATTATAACGGACGGTCACGCCGGATGATTTAACGGAGATCAGTTCATTTTCGCCATCGCAATCTTCAAAGAGATTATATTCTACAATACTGTTGGAAGAGGAGAGGCTATACCCACTCAGTCCGAACTGCAATGTTTCAGCACCATTACCTGATTGGTGTTGTTGATCGACGAAGTAGTTATGATGAATGTGCAGGCGTTGTGCAATCTGGCTGCCACTACCACGTACAGCAATAAAACGTCCCAGGGCATTTTTATGCTGGAAGGTATTATGGTCCACTTCCTGGTCATTCCCGTTTATCAACAGGTTTTCTCCTTCACCGGGTGTCTGGAACACGTTGCAGGTCCAGCGGCAAAAGCTGGTACCACTGGCCATGGTAGCCTGAGAGGCGTTGTGTGTGAATTTGAATCCCTTAATGATGATGTATTTTGCAGGGCTCACAATACTAAAACCGGCAGTCCCGTTTATTTCGGCCCCACCTATTGTTTTTGCCTCAATGGTGATGGGCTGCGCGGCAGTTCCCTGTTTATTGATAGTAATGTCTGTTGATGCGGTATAAACACCGTTGGCAAGAATGATAATATCCCCCGGCGCAGCGTTGTTAATAGCTGTTTGCAGTGCCGATAAAGAAGAGACATTAATTGTGGCAGCTGAAAGTTTTACTGTTGCCGTCAGGCATAACAGCAGCATACATAGTAATGCGTAATTTTTCCGATTCATTTTTGATCGATTTAGAGGTTAATTCTGAGTGAAGTAGACATGGGATTTCGTAGCATCAACGGGAAATAATGCAGAACATACCTGGGAACCCTTTAAATTGCGCAATATATTAATTATCAACAGTCTTACTCGTGGAATTTACGTTGACCCTTATCTAAAGTAAGTATTTTATCTCAAATTGCAAACGATTGCATAAAATTTATAAATAACTGTTCCGGGATGATATTATATATCCCGGGGCCTTTACAGATATCATCTATTGCAGGTATGAGAGGGAATAGGTCCACCGGATTTTAATAAAGGGTTGTATCAAAAAGTAATTGAGGCACCCTTTTCTATTTTCAGTTTTTCAGGTCCGTTTATCTACCATTGATCTGAATAAAAAAGGATGAAGTATCAACGGCTATCTGTCTCCATCAGGTATCTGAATAAAAAGAGCCTGTATCAAAAGTGTGATACAGGCTCTCTTTTCATTCGGGGAAGGCTTTAATACGTATCGTACTTTTTTAATGCCAGAATTTACTCCTGGTATTATGCAGTCTGAATCTTCTTACTGCTGCTAAGTTGTTCCTCAGCATGGTATTTTTTTCGGATGGTTTGGCCTGTTCATAAGCGCCGATTGATTTGAATGCCATTACCATATCGTAATCCATCCCTACCTGTCCTGCATCAAAAGGTACATTACCATAATCATCCCTGAACCATAATTTCCAGTCCGCACTACCGGGAGTGTACACAATCAGGCTATCTGATGTTGGGAATGGGGCCGGTAACAGGAATGATTTAAATGTATCCTGTGCCGGGCTGTGGCAACTCATACAGGAAGATAAAGCCAGGTTTTTGTATGGCTTCTTAGTAACAATATCATAAGCTAACTGCGCTACGGCACCATCATTTGGTCCGCTCAATCTTCCTCCCCAACCTAATGTTTCCCTGCTATATGGGGGTGCTTTCTGGTTAACGACTGTTTCATACAGTTTCTGATCGGGATGAAGTGTGCTGTTAACGTCAGGATCATTGCCCCACATAGCGCCTAATGGGACCATTTTTTCCCACATGTTACCGGGAGCATCCATATCATATACAAAAGTAGAGTACACCCATCCTGTTTTCGGAGCTGTTTTGCTGTCTTTCACAATAACGTCCATCTGGAAGAAACTGACTTTACGCATCTGATAGCCTGTTTTCGGATTCTCCGTTGTAGGAATGGTATCATATATGTCAAAGGTTTGTGCACCTTTCATTACCGGCCAGTATGGATAATTAACGTTCGAAAAGGCAAACTTTACGATAACACTGCCTTCTGTAAATTGTGCAGCATCGTTTAACAGGTTTACTTTTTGTCCGGTCTTGCCCCAGATTTGTCCTACAGTGTAAGCAGCGGTTGAATCATATAAAACCAGTGCATATCCGGCTTCATCTTCTTTCAGCGACTTAAACATATTAGCCGGGTTTCCGTTGCCTAAATAAGTGCCCAGGATGGCCTCTCTCTGAGATCCCAGCCAGGGTTCCTGGAACCAGCCATATTTTGCGGCTGTCCATCCTTTATTGTTGGTAAAGAATGGCAATACGTTCGGGGCCACATAGCTTTTTAATGAATCCATGTAAGCGAACACATTTTTTTCAGAGATAGGCTGACCATTTAATGCCTGTTGCCAGGAGGGATTTACAACAGGTGTCGCTGTTGCAGGATAATCATGACTGAGTACAAAAAGAGAGTCGGGGTATTGTTGCTTTGATGGTACAGAATCGCGGTGGTTTTGAAAAGCACCGCGGTCCTCTGCTACAATAGTCGAATCAAGTTGAGGCCCATGTCCTTTGGGTTTGTTATTACAACCACAGTTGTATGTAATAATGGCTATCAGAAATAGGGTGATGCAGGCAGTCGACAGACTGAGGGTGTTTTTCATGTTATTGTGAATTTTGGTTTTAACAGGTCTTTAATGGTATTTTATCAACTTCACTTTGTGAATAGGAGTATGGTAATGTTTAAGTCCTGAAGATCTGTTGTAAAATAAAATTAGATTACAAACTGAGAGGTATTTTTGTTCGGTAAAGGGTTATAAAGAAGGTAATATACAAACTAATTGGTAGGGGATAGCTTATTAGTGGTAGAATTATATTTATAAATATTACCTATGCTTTTAATGCAATGGTCCTCAGGCAAATCAAATACAGGAACCTATCACATAACAGCGATAAGAAGATTTTGGGTTTTAATATTTTCATACATATACTATCACATAACAGCGATAGGAAGATTTTGGGAGGCAATTTATTTTCTCTGGCCTAGCCTAAATAATTAAGAACTGCTATACTATCATAAAATCAGCTGGAAAAATGTATGCTAGTATTTATTATGTCCGGGTGCAAAATCCCTTGCTGATTGGGCTCCGGCAGCCTTCTTTGCCTGACCGGGCGGCACTCTGCCACTATTACCCGCTGTTCTTATCGTGTAACAGGCACTCGTTAATATCATTGCGGAGAACACAAGTATTAAATATATCTTTTTCATCTTATTATTTTAAAAGTCTCTCTGAGACAACAGATTATGCATTGATTATACTTATGTAATGTAGTGAAGATTATCCGGAGATGGGTATTTAATTTCAAAAGCCAATGACTAAAATATCCGGAATGATAACAATGTTCAGAATATTTCCTTAAATTAGGATAACAGATACCCATAGACACTAGTGAGCCCGGGGAGACTATCCCGCAACTATTCCAAATCTCCAATTATGTTTATTTACATGCCGAACGTTATGAGAGTCTGATATAACTTGTAAATCCATAAGTCCATGTTAAGAAAATTGACCCTGGAGACGATCAGTCTCTTATTCATTCTGTTGTTCGTGTATACAGCCGTTAGCAAGTTCCTTGATTATGAAAATTTCCGTGTTGTGATAGGACAATCGCCGCTGCTCACCAGGTTTGCCCCTATACTGGCAATAGTGGTCCCTGTAGCCGAAATAGTGATCGCATTACTGCTGGCCATTCCCCGTTACCGGCGTGCCGGACTCTACGCATCTTTTGCCATGATGATGCTTTTCACAACGTATATTATTGTGCTGGTAACATTAGCAGAGAAAGTACCTTGCTCGTGTGGAGGGGTCATCTCCCGTATGACCTGGGAGCAACACCTGTATTTCAATATCTGTTTTGTACTGCTGGCGTTACTGGGTATGTGGTTACATACTAAAGGACCCAATAAACAACTCGTTCATGTATGATGCAGCAACCCTTTAAATTTGCATTGCTTTGCATAGTGGTTTGCCTTGCCCTTGTTCTTATGCTGTATGCTTTTGCAGATAAGCCCAATGGCCATAAAAACGGGTTTACCCGCAGCATCCCTCCTGTGACGGCCGTGTTGAAGCATTCACTGGTACTAAAATACCCGGCCTATTATATTGCAGGCTATACCCATCAACATATTTACCTGGGCAACTATTCCGCTTCTTTACATCTGCTGACTGTAAATCAGAACTTACAGGATACCCAGCATCTGACACTTAAAATTTCTCCGGAAGAACGTTATGCATGGAAGCTGGCAAGGATAATGGTGGATTCGCCTGCAGTGTATATGGCAGAAGGAAGCAGTCCTGCTCTTTACAGGGGAAAACTGGACGACCTGATGATGAAGCGGTTCCTGCCTCAAAGCTGTTTCTTTAACCTGCTGCAAAATATTTCCACTACTTCATTTATATCGCGTAGCATTCATATAGATTCCCTGGGAAACAGTCAAAATATACTTGCAAAAGTAAAAACGGATTCACCTTATGTAAAACTAGGAAAGGGTATCATTACAAAGCAGGTAGACGGGATCTTTTGTACGGATGGAACGCTGGACTATGACAGGCAAACAGGAAAGCTGGTCTATCTGTACCACTACCGGAATGAATTTGTAACACTGGATACCAACCTGCAGGCCATCTATACCGGGCATACGCTGGATACCAATACTACAGCAAAAATACAGGTAGCTAATATGTCTACAGGTATCAGTAAATTTTCAGCACCACCTACGTATGTAAACAGCAGGGCCAGAATTGCTGATAACAGGATTTACATACTCTCTTCCCTGCTGGCAGACAATGAGGACAGGAAGGTAAGGCAGTACAATGAGATTATAGACGTGTTCTCACTCGGGAATGGGAAATATATTTATACACTATACATTCCGCTGAAAGGAAAGGAACGGATTACAGATTTTATTATAAAAGGGGATCAGTTATTTGCACTCCAGGATCAAACGTTCAATGCGTATTCAATACCATTTCTATTGCAATAGAGCAGGCGAAGCCGAAAACCTGTAGAAAATAGTAGGCATGTATCTGAATTCAAAATTTTACTGTCATGAACTTCAAAAAAGTTGGTTTATCAGTAGCCGCATTTGCGATTGCCATCGCCGGTGCTTTTGCTACCAATTCACGGTCCGGCACAGATGGCTATACTAATCTTCAGCAGGTCCCCAGCCAGGGTTCACCTTGTGTGTACAGGCAAAACTGTGCCGGTGGGTTCAATACCTGCAGGGTTACGATATCCGGCGTAACGTTCCAGCTTTTACGCCTGGAGTCTAATGGGACGTGCAGTAGTACTGTGCTCTCTCAACCTTAATTAACAAGGGGCTGTATCAAAAGTATGATACAACCCCTTTTCATTCGGGTACCTGATGAAGACTTACCGTCATTTAGGTTATTCTCAGGCCCTTTATTTATTTTTGATACTACTTCATTATTCTTCAGGGGCATAAATTGAAAAACAAATCGGCACCCATATTCCAAAGCTACAACAGGGAGCTGAACAGTCAGATGCAGTGTATTTATCATGAACACCTTCTGGCGATGCAAGCTGTCATAAAAAGACTATTATGTACAAAAAAATAAGTAAATTAGTGTATACTGTTTTAGACCCGTAAGCCGACTCTCCAAACTTTTATTATAATAAGGGATAGCTGAAAACCTTCAGAAAAGAGTAAGCAATTTTTCTCCCTCTAAATGAACCTGTTTTATGAAAAAGAAGACCAAGAAAAAATTAGACCTGAGTAAATTGAAAATTTCAAACATGAGTGAAATGGTAGATAAAAAAATGCAGGCAGCTACTATTCCACCCAGAACATTCTGGTGTACCACCTCATTTTGATAGTTTTTAAAGTTATGTGGTTGTATCAACAGTATGGTACAACCACTTTTCTTTCGGGTACCTGGTGGTGACTTATCGCCATTTAGACGATTCTCAGGCACTTTATTTATTTTTGCTACAACCTCTATTTATTATTATAAGAAGACCTGATGAGACAGATCAGATAGCCGTTTAAGCGATCTTTTGAGTTCGTATGGGCAAAATAACAACGCCTGTTATACCGGCGTAGCGTACTTTATTGACTCCCTTTGATAATACGTTTTAATAAGGACTTTTTGATTTTCCAGGTGCGTTGAAGTTTACCCATTGTAAGTGTTCCGTACTTTTCCTGCCAGAATGTTGTGTTATAATCAGACCATAATTTATATCCGGCGTGGGTGATATTCCCAAATAAATCCCAGGGTTTGGGAGCACCTGCAAAATGCAGGATAGAGTTGTGATAACTATGCCTGATGGGTGTTGTCCTGTTGGGATACCACAGGTTATTAAAGCGATCGTCTATATGATGGAAATTGCCGTTACAAAGTGCGTTTAATATGGTTTGATCGTGAGAGACCAATTCAAGCGGGTACTGATTGCACATCTGGTCTATTTCATGTGAAATGCTTTTTGAATTCCAGTTTTTTATATTAAAGAGCAGCACGCCCGAATTAAAACTTTTCTGTTCTTTACTAAGACCTAATCTGTTAATTAAAAAGTTTCTGTCTAACCCACTCATAAATGTGCCTCCGGGCACAGCTGCTATAAATTGATCAGTGAATCTGATCTCACTTATCGTTAATATATCTAACAAAATAAGCAGGTCGGCATCAAGATACAAGGCATATTCACTGTCAATTAATTTGGGTATAATGAACCTGCCATATATTGCCCAGTTGCCATGTAAGGAATTTAAATGCCCAAACATTTCAATCGCATTAAAATCATAGAAAGAACTGGCCCCGCAATAGTTCTCCATTTCGAGCAACTTCAAAATGTTGTCCTTATCACAGGTATCTACGTTAGAACAAAGAAAGTGTAATGTCAACTTTTTTGTATCTGAACAGTTTCTGATTAATGAAGTTAAAGCTGCGCCCAGGCCTTCAAGTCCCAGGACATCAATTACGAACACAATATTCATACAAATACATTATAGGGTCCATTCTTACATCCCATATCAATTAGCTGGCTAATATTGAAGGGAAAATATTATTGTTTCAAATCCGGGACAGGATCGCCGGGGTTTACTAATAAATGCAATAAGTTAGTTCGCACGCACCCAATATAAGGACTCTAATCCAAATTCGGAAAGTAAAGTTCTTGTACAAGTGAAGCATTTACTGGTCTGATTAACAGCAGGGGATGGGTGGTTATATTAAAATAATTCCTTTAACCTGCTGGTAATCTATTTGTTAGACTTCTTTGATAGCAGGATAAGGGTGAAAGAACTATTCCCTGCTCATTTTATCAGTATATATCAATTGTAATTTATTCAGTGCCTCATCATAGCCGGCTTTATCCATAAAGGCAGCAGGGTTATATTTATCGCCGGGTGTATGCTTTGTCTGGAGCTTGAACTGACTGGCATGCGATGCGAGCCATATATCGAAGGTCAACTTCTTCATTTCACGCAGGGTATAGGCATAATCGCTGGCAATCTGGGGGTAGGCAGATATTTCGGAAAACTTTTTCTCTATAACGATACTGGGCATATTGGCTATCAGTACGCGATAAGATCTCTGATCATCTTTAACATCAAACAAATAGCTGCAGGAGCCTTTTGTATGGCCGGGATGATGCAGCATCACCAGCCGTGCATCTCCCAGGCTGATAGTATCTCCGTTCTTCAGCAGCCGGTCGATCTTAACAGGTTCATAAGTACTGAGATGGGCATAATCGGATTTTCCGCCGTCTGCTACCACGGATGAATCGCCCCTGTCAACCATCATTTTTGCGCCGGTAAGGCGCTGAATAGCTGCTGTGCCCGACATATGATCGTGATGTGCCTGTGTGGTCAATAATATACGGATATCGGCAGGTTTGAAGCCCAGGGTCTCAATATTTTTGATTATCATATCTGCCGAAGCCGGAAGCCCGGTATTAATCAGTATATTTCCTTCTGATGTAGTGATCAGATAACAGGCCAGGTCGTAAGTGCCAACATAATACAGATTACCGGCTATGCGGAATGGCTGGTAAGGAGCAGACCATTCGGGATGTGCATCGTATGGCGTCTGAGCATTTGCAAAATAACCAGTAAGCAATATAATAGCTATCAGTACAACTTTTTTTAATGGAAGAACGTTAAACATAGTTACAAATAGATGAAACGCAAAGGTATCATACTTGCAGAATAATGGTGCTGCCAGCTATCATTTTTATCCGGAAATTTTCCACGGCCCCTGAAGTATAATACCGGTAAATGCATGGCCCCCGACTGATACTGGCATATAGATTTTAATTATCAAAATATAGAGCTAATTGATTTTGATTATATCTGCAATACCTTAATTTTATAAACCAGCACATACATCAGGTACAAACATGTGTTCAATCCATACCCTCTAAATTTATAAAAATGGAAAAAGAATTAAATGACATCAGTAAATGCCCGTTTCATAATGGCAGTATGAAGCACAATGTTGGTGGTGGTGGCACCAGGAACCACGAATGGTGGCCCAACCAGCTAAAGTTAAGTATCCTGCGCCAGCACTCGTCCTTATCAAACCCGATGGGGGAAGATGCTAACTATGCCGAAGCCTTTAAAAGCCTCGACCTGGAAGCAGTGAAAAAAGACCTTCATGCGCTTATGACCGATTCGCAGGACTGGTGGCCGGCAGACTTCGGGCATTATGGCCCCCTCTTCATCCGCATGGCATGGCATAGTGCAGGTACCTATCGTGTAACTGATGGCCGTGGTGGGGCTGGTGCAGGGCAACAACGTTTTGCCCCGCTTAACAGTTGGCCCGATAACGTGAGCCTTGATAAAGCCCGCAGACTGCTGTGGCCTGTTAAACAAAAATATGGCAGTAAAATTTCATGGGCAGATCTGATGATCCTTACGGGTAATGTGGCACTGGAGTCGATGGGTTTTAAAACATTTGGTTTTGCGGGTGGACGTGAAGATGTATGGGAAGCGGATGAAGCAGTGTACTGGGGCTCCGAAAAGACCTGGCTGGGTGGTGATCTGCGTTATGCCCATGGTTCTCCCGGCGTAGAAAAAGACCATAGCGTACTGGTAACAGATGATAACGCGGACGGTGATATCCACTCCCGCAACCTGGAAAAACCACTTGCTGCCGTGCAGATGGGGCTCATCTATGTGAACCCTGAAGGGCCTGATGGTAATCCGGACCCTATCGCTGCTGCTAAGGACATCCGTGATACATTTGGCCGTATGGCCATGAACGATGAAGAAACGGTAGCCCTGATAGCGGGCGGTCACAGCTTTGGTAAAACCCATGGTGCGGCTCCGGCTACCCATGTAGGCAAAGAACCTGAAGCGGCTGACATGGAAATGCAGGGCCTGGGCTGGAGCAACAGTTATGGCTCCGGTAAAGGTGCAGATACCATCACAAGCGGACTTGAAGTAATATGGACAAAAACGCCTACACAATGGAGCAATAATTTCTTCGAAAACCTGTTCGGTTTTGAATGGCAACTGACTAAAAGCCCGGCCGGTGCACATCAGTGGATAGCTAAAAATGCAGACGGGATCATTCCTGATGCATATGATACTACTAAAAAGCATCTGCCTACCATGCTTACCACCGATCTTTCTTTAAGGTTCGACCCGGTTTACGAAAAGATATCCAGGCGCTTCCTGGAAAATCCCGATCAGTTTGCAGATGCTTTTGCCCGGGCATGGTTTAAATTAACGCACAGGGATATGGGACCCCGTACACGTTACCTGGGCCCTGATGTGCCACAGGAAATACTGCTTTGGCAGGACCCCGTTCCTGCGGTTGATCATCCATTGATAAATGAAAATGATATTGCTGCCCTGAAGGCAAAAGTATTGGAATCCGGATTGAGCGTATCTGAACTGGTTTCCACCGCATGGGCTTCCGCTTCTACTTTCCGTGGTTCTGATAAACGCGGTGGTGCCAATGGTGCCCGCATTCGCCTGGCTCCTCAGAAGTACTGGAAAGTGAACAATCCGGCCCAATTGCAAAAAGTACTGGATGTACTGGAAGGCATTCAGAAAACATTCAACAGTGCACAGTCAGACGGTAAAAAAGTTTCGCTGGCAGATTTGATCGTACTGGCTGGTTGTGCAGGTATTGAAAAAGCTGCGAAAGATGCAGGACGTGCTGTTACGGTTCCTTTTACACCTGGCCGTACGGATGCTTCACAGGAACAAACCGATGTTGAATCAGTCAGCTATCTGGAACCTATTGCAGATGGCTTCCGCAACTACCGTAAATCAGGATTTCCTGTATCTACTGAAGAATTGCTGATAGATAAAGCTCAGTTACTCACACTTACAGCGCCTGAATTAACCGTATTAGTAGGTGGCATGCGTGTATTGAACACTAACTATGATGGTTCCACAGAGGGTGTTTTCACACCACGCCCCGGTCTGCTCACCAACGATTTCTTCGTTAACCTGCTGGACATGAACATTGCATGGAAAGCAGTATCGGCAGACAAAGAATTGTATGAAGGCAGTGAGCGTGCTACCGGTAAAGTAAAATGGACAGGCACCCGTGCAGATCTTGTGTTTGGTGCTAACTCGGAACTGAGAGCTATTGCAGAAGTGTATGGAAGTGCAGATGCCCAGGATAAATTTGTGAAAGACTTTGTAGCGGCCTGGAATAAGGTAATGAACCTGGACAGGTTTGATTTAGCCTGATGGTAAGTTTCAGTGAATAATATATAATAGAAAGAGGCTTCAAAAGTAATTTGATAGGCTTGAGATTGCGTAAAACGAAAATTTCTCTCCATCAGGTATCCGGATAAAACCGGATAAAAATTACTTTTGAGCCTCTTTTTCATTTGGGGACCTGATAAAGACTTATCGCCATTCAGACGATTCTCAGACCCTTTATTAATTTTTGACAGATCTCCTTCTATTCGGATACCCGGCGGAGACAGATAGCCGTTTAAGCGATCCTCAAGCCTGATTTTTATTTTTGATAGGGGCTCCTTTTTTATGTGAGATGAATAGTTGTCCATTATACCGGTTACCTTTCAAACAGGTTAAAATATGTAAAGTCACCTATCCATTTATACTATACATTTGCTTAAATAACCATATCCCTTACTATCAATAATGACCCGCATACTATAGCCGTCTGCAATTTCAAAACCCGGCAGAAGCCTCCTCTTGTTTCTTAGAATAACCTAAATAAATACAATGAAAAACTCAGTGATTAAACCATTTATCCTATTATTAAACCTATTCTTAACTGCGTATGTCTACGCACAAACACCCGTATCTATTAATGGTCAGCTTAAAGTAGTTGGTACAAAACTGTGTAACCAGAATGGTTATCCTATTCAGTTAAGAGGTATGAGCACCCACGGTCTTCAATGGTATGCAGGTTGTCTCACCGATGCCTCTCTGGATACCCTTACGCACGACTGGGGCGCAGATATATTGCGGCTATCCATGTACGTGCAGGAAGGTGGATATGAAACCAATCCATCCTACTACACCGCCCTTGTTAAACAATTTGTAGATAAGGCCACTGCCAGGGGCTTATATGCATTGATCGATTTTCACATACTTACTCCCGGTGATCCTAATTATAACACCAGCAGGGCAGTTACGTTCTTTACCGATATTGCGAATACTTACAAGAACAATAACAATGTGTTGTATGAAATATGTAATGAACCGAATGGCGTAAGCTGGGCAACCATAAAAAACTATGCAGATCAGATTATTCCGGTGATCAGGGCCATTGATAATGATGCTGTTATTTGTGTGGGTACAAAAGGATGGTCATCGCTGGGCCTTTCAGAGGGCAGCAACGCACAGGATATTGTAAGCAATCCGCTCAACTATCCCAATGTCATGTACTCTTTTCACTTTTATGCTAAAAGTCACCAGGACTACTATTTAAATCACCTCGACTGGGCTTCTGACCGTCTGCCAATTTTTGTTACGGAATTTGGTACACAGGAAGCATCCGGTGATGGTGCGAATGACCTGGTAATGTCTCAGAGATATATGGACTTGTTACGGAATAAGAAAATCAGCTGGACAAACTGGAATTACAGCGATAACCCTTTCAGTGGTGGAGTATGGAACAGCGGGACCTGCTCCGGTAATACCTGGTCAACAGACAAGCTGAAAGAAGCAGGTATTTTCATTCGTAATAACATGAGAAGTCCGGCAGATGATTTCGGTGCTACCGGTAATAACCTGGCATTAGGGAAATCCGTTACCGTTTCTTCTACGGAAACAACTGCACTCGTTGGCGCCAATGCTGTGGATGGCAATTCATCGACCCGCTGGGCCAGTACATTAGGCGTTGACCCACAGTGGATAACCGTTGATCTTGGCAATAACTACAGCCTCTCGGAAATAAAAATAAACTGGGAAGCCGCCTATGGTAAGAATTTCCTCGTACAAACGTCTTCCGATAATACAAACTGGACTACCCTCCGGGATGTTCAGAACAATACCTCACAGAGTAATGACTTTACGAATCTTAGCGGCACGGGAAGGTACGTCCGTATTTACGGTACTGCCCGCGGCACCACTTATGGCTATTCTATTTACGAGCTGGAAGTATATGGAACACTGGTGTCTTCACCGAATATTGCGCTGAATAAACCAGTAACGGTATCTTCTGTAGAAGCATCGGGGCTGGAAGGCAATTATGCGGTTGACGGTAATACGGCCACACGCTGGTCTGCCACCTTGTATACTGATCCGCAGTGGATCACGGTTGACCTTGGCCGCAACTACAATATCTCTCAGGTTAAAATTACCTGGGAAGCGGCCTATGCAAAGGATTACCTGCTGCAGGTATCAGCAGACAATACGAATTGGGCTACCGTGAAAACCATTCAGGGTAATACGTCGCTCAGTAATAATCATACCGGCTTGTCTGCCACAGGAAGATATGTTCGCATATATGGTACCGCACGCGGATCAGATTACGGGTATTCGATTTACGAACTGGAAGTATATGGAACTGCCAGTGCCAGCCTGTCAACCCTGGCGTTGACTACCGTTAAAGCCGGCAACGAGCAGCAGATTACGGTATACCCTGTTCCTGCACATGATCAGGTGTTGATCACCATTCCTGGTAGTAATCAGAAAAGCCAGATCAGCCTTTGTGACATGAACGGCAAAGTGTATTTATCAGGATCTGCAACCGGAAGTACTTATAATATGAATGTCAGCAAATTACCGGCTGGTATGTACATTATACAAATTATCAGCGGAAATAAAAGAACGATAAAGAAGATAGTGAAAGAATAATATTTGTTCAATAAGGTCCCCTGAAAAGTAATTTGAGCGTAAGGGGAGGGGAACCTTTTCCATGCTCTTTATCGAAGATTTGAAAAGAATGGCAGGTATAGCTGTATAGGTCTCTATCAGATACCGGACAAAAAGAACCTCGTAAGTACGAGGCTCTTTTTGTTTAGGTACCTGTTAAAGGCAGGTAGTTGTAAAATGGCAGCCAGCACAAGTGGTTTCATCCAGGGATGTCAGACAAATAGCGCCTTTCTGTTTAGGTTTAGATTGACGAAGACTGGCAATTTTAATCTTTACCAGCTGGAGTTTTTTTGGAGTTGTGTTCTTTTTCATGGTGGTAGCGTTTATGAATAGTCCTCTCCTGTCTTTAGCCTGAGGGCAATGCCATGGAGTGGTTGTTCAGCATAAAATTGGCGTGCTAAAATATTTCAGTCTGTTTATTATAAATGAAGAGGGGTACAGCAAATTGGCTTCTATCTTCATTGGGTTAAGCATTTGGGCGTTATGAAGAAAATTAGTAGTCATTACTAATTTAGTAATTTTTTTTAATGTTAAGGGGTTTTTATTATCACCGGAAACCCTAAAAATACAAACTAGTTGGTATTTTTTGCTGCCAGATAATATCTTATTATTGCCCCTATAATTGTTTCCTGCCAACGCCTCAACAAAAATTTATGCGATACCCCCAAATTCTGTTAGTGATAGCTTTGTGCTTTACATTTCTTCATAGCACCTATGCACAGATCTCTATCGAAAAAATCGTTTTTACGAAAGCTAAAGGAACTACTGTTGCTACATCCGTTTTTATTACTTTGAAAATAATTGGAACAGAACAGACACGTCTGGCTATCAGCAGCGGTGATAATGCAGCGGTAGAGGTGCCATTGCAGGACCTCGATTATGATGTAGTAACAGGTCTTGTTACCGAACAGGTCGGAAAGTGGTATTCCGATTATTCCGGGGATGCTATAGACAGTATCTTCGATATAAATGCATTGGTTAAAATGAAGGAACTGGTCAATGAAGGATTAGTAACCAGGGGCGCATTCAACACCGGACCTAAAACGGTACAGGAATCTATCTTTAAATTCCATGACTCCCTTTCATTTTACATTACTACCCGGCTTTCCAGCGAAGAGATTAAGAAAGGTACAGAGACTGGTCATATACAGGTGCAGCCATTTGTAAATAATGTAGCCGCAGCACTGGATTGGTTCAGGTTCATTGACAGTAATAAAATAGTAGTGCCAGACAACGTCACTATTATAGCAAATGAAATGAAGGACCTTCAGGATGAAAACAAGCGAATTAATAATTCGGTAATAGCCGCAGAAGATGATAAACAAGCCAAGTCCTTTTCGCTTGATAGAATAAAACTGCTGCACCCGGAGGATACCAGTTCTATCAGGAAATTTATGGAGACTATCAATAAGCAGGACTCGGTATCGAATGTAGGAAAGAAATTAATGCAGTTAAATGATACCAGGCTGAGCCAGTTAAATACCCGGTTAACAAAGATAATAGCAGTGCCTCCTGTGCTTGATAGTTTCGTGACGAAAAAATATAAGAATAAAGAATACGGCAGAATTTACATAGATTCTCTGGAAGTGATCATCCGGGATGGATTCATTAAATATCAGAAAATAATATTAAATGATTCTCTGCTTATATTCAAAGATGAAGGAATCGTCAAAACATCTATCAAACAACTTGGATTGAAAAAAGAGCAATTCGAAAATATAGGCATCGACCTTCGTAATATTATTTTCAATTCATACAATCTTCAGAAAGTACTGTTTTTAACAACCAACGCGCATTTTTCCGGTGATAAAGCGTTGTATTGCTTTTATCTTCCAGACCTTATTACATATAGTCCACCAAATGATCCCAGCCTTATAGAAAATTTTGTGCCGGTATCATCAAGGCTCATTTTCTCTCCTGGTAAAAAGACACTTTTTCTGCCGGAAACAGATATTAACAGGATCATTACAATGAATATTTTCTCCGATGTGGTAGGTATTAATGAGGATAAGCCAAATGGTTTATTACAAATGGAAGCAAAGTTTTTTGGTAATCTTTCCCGTAATTATACTCCACGTCATATGACCAAAGGGAGCTATTCTCCTGTAAGCTATTTTGAAGCCAATTTCCTGCTCTCAAAACTGGAAAATAAAGGTAAGTACCTTGAATTATTGCCACGGGTAAATTCGGGCGATACCACTTATTATATACATACCTTCAATCTGCTGCAATACCAGAATATGTCAATGGGCGTAAAATTGAACCTGTTCAAATATGCGGATGCCACTCATGAAGGACATCTGAACATAGGAGTGGGCACGATTCGCACAGGTGTAAGAGATTCTCTTAAACAATCTTTAGCCGGTGAGGCGACGACGATAATTCCACATAACTTTAATATTTATAGTCTCAAATACTATGTGGAAATCCTGTATAAGCTCAAAGCGATTTCGAGGGTAGGGATTGATGTAACTGTAAATTTCATCGGTGTAGACCTGTTAGATAAAAAGGTAAAACAAAGTAGTGGTGTATATGATCCTTTCGATAGTCGCAACAATACGTTTGAATCTAAAAAAGGATTAAAAGCGATGATGTTTAATCCACAGTTGCAGGTGTATTATTTTGCATCCAGCGATGAGAGTCAGCGTATTTACGGACGTTTAGGTTTTAATGTTGATATGGCCAATAAAGGAAATAACTTCCCAACCATTCAGATTGGCTATGCCTGGGACATTAATAAGTTTTTGCAGTTTAAGTAGCGCTTAATGCTACGCCGCAGGAAACAATATGAGTAATTTTCCCTAAGCTATATCGCTTTAAAGGAGGGAGCTGTACAGGCAGACAAGAAAGTACATCCTCCGGTAATACGGGTAAACGCCTTATTGGCTTTTGGTACCTCGTTTTTTTCTCTGCTGCAGGAATAATTTATTTACCTTACACCCGAATTTTACTCGTTCAGATGGATGTTTTCATCGGAAAATACAACCTATGCTTACTGGTTTGACATCTTGAAGTTAGCTGGCTGAGAGTGGGAAAGAAAATTATATACATGAAAGCCTATTTTATTAGTGGAATCGGAGCAGATAAAAGGTTATTCTCTTACGTCGAATTGCCGCCAGGGTTGGAGCCTGAATATATAGAATGGATCGCTCCGGGTGAAAAGGAATCGTTGCAGGAATATGCCATTCGCTTATTTACCCCATATAGTTCAGATAAGCCATTCATCCTTATCGGGTTATCGCTGGGAGGAATTGTGGCCGTCGAGATTGCGAAACAATTCCCTCCGCTTTGTACGGTTATCATAAGTAGTGTTCCGGTTAGCAGCCAATTACCCCCATATTATAAACTTGCCAGGAAGATAAACCTGCAATCCCATATTCCAGCTGGCTTTTTTAAGATAACTGCCACATTGAAACATTTTATTTTCATGAAATCCCGTACACATAAAAAGCTGATGCGTCAGGTCATCTGGGATGGGGACAGCCGGTTCATCAAATGGGGTATGAACGCGGTCCTTTTCTGGACGAACGAGGTGTTGCCTTCGCCGCTGAAACATATTCATGGTACACGGGATGAAGTATTTCCCGTTAAGTATGCAAACCCTACGCATATTATCGATAAAGGAGGCCACATGCTTGTAATCAGCCGTGCAGCAGCAATCAACAACATACTTCAGGAAATACTTTTGCCATTCCTCAATAAGTGATGAAACAGGGGAGGGCTTTTATTTCCCCTTGCTGCATAAAAGTATGAACATGATAGAACCAGCGGTCGTCCCAACCGGTAATTTCCACATGCATGGAGATTTTTGTGCGCAATCAAATGTTTTCCAGCCTCTTTTTAATATATCGCAACAGTATTATTCTTACTACAGTAAAACAGCATAAATTTAGTTATATACGCTAATAGGAAATTATGTTGGTCAAAATTGAATTGTTAAAGGAAGCTATTACCAGGTGAAGGGATTTCTCCTGTTTCCTCAAACGATCGTACAATCTCACAATACTCATCAGGATATGTCATTGGCTTTTTAGTGTGAAAGTCAAATGCCGCCATTAATGTATGCGCTTTAGCAACAATTTCCGTTTTCTCCTTTTCCTTTCGTACAAACAGATTGTGTACTTCAAAACTGCGTGCATCAACATTAAATAAACGGGAATAAATAGTTATATCATCCCCATATTCTATTGGTTTAATAAAATCAATGGAAATTCTCGAAAGTACCGAATTGAAGTTAAGACTCGCTTTATCCTGATTAAAAACATCATGGAAGTATGCGATCCGGGCTTCCTCCAGATATGTCTGATATTTGGAATTGTTTAAATGGCCAACAATATCCAAATCAGAAAAACGAACTTTGATCGGAATAGAATGCTTATAATATTTTAATATCTTGGGCATGATAAATACAAGAATTGTGTGTTTACTTTAATCCTACTTTTAACTGATGTTTTCCGATAGCGTTGTTAGTGATTTCAGGACGTTTTTCCGATAGTAATAACAAGTTCCTTTCATTATTTCTTCTGCAACCCTCACCACTTTCCTGTTTTCGGTTTTCTCCAGATCTGTTCCCTTCACCCATACATTAAATGCACCCATTGATGGTCCGCACCATATCTGATAATCCAGTTCCCTGCCTTTTTCTCCACTATTGGCCCAACGGGAAGACAACCCCAGGTACCATCGGAATATCAGCGCCATTTTAATCTTCGGGTCTGCCTCTGCCGTGTGTAATAATTCCATATCTCTTTCTCTGAAGAAATCTTTGGTATCATCCCATACTTCTTCAAGCGAACGCCTGAACAGTTGCTTCTCAATCTTTTCTTTTTCTTCTTTAGGTATAGCCTCGATTAAGTTATAGGACCTGTATAATTCATATAGCTTTTGAGCTCTTCCGGGGAACATGGTCCCTCTTTTTAAAACCTGTAGTTTAACCCCCATTTCAAACATATCTGCAGCAGGGGCCATGATCACGTCTGTCATCTCTGCCTGTGCTAAAACCTTTCTTACCATGTCGGAAGACCCGGACTCTACACATGCCTGGTTTACAGATCCTGTTACTATAAATGAAGCTCCCATTGAAAATGCCGAGTAAGCAGCAACGGGTGTACCTATTCCTCCGGCAGCACCAACATGGATTTTGTAATTATAACCCTGTTGTAAGGTGATTTCATCACGAAGCGTAATAATGGCCGGCAGGATACAGATCAGCGGGCGATTGTCTGTATGTCCACCGGAATCGGCTTCCACCGTTATATCATCGGCAACAGAGAGGGTAGCTGCAAGTTGTGCCTGCCTGGGCGTTATTTTCTTTTCTTCAACCAGTTTATCCAGCATTGAAACCGGTGGTGGTTGCATAAACTTTCTGGCAACTTCCAATCTTGATACTTTAGCAATTACTTTATTTTCAGCTGTTATGATCCCATTTTCTTCCGACAGTCCGGCGGCCTTATACCAAACGATATAGGGCGTTAGGTCCATGTAAGCAGAAGCTTCGACCACCCTTATCTTATGTTTTAAAAACAGCGTTACGCCATTTATTTCCAGGGCTTCTTCACTGGGACTATGGATCAGGTTACAGGCAAAAGTTTTATTACCAAGTGCCGATTTAATTTTTATTATTGCCGCTTCCAGTTGGGAAGGGATGAGGCCTGCAGCTCCGAATGAACTTAGTATATTGTTTTGTCCTAACTCAATCACCATTCTCTCGGAAGCTATGCCATTGGCCATAGCGCCGGTCATGTAAGCGTATTTGACATTATAGCGCTCCCTGAATGTTTTGTCGCCTATATTTTCAGGGCTTATAGCAGGAAGCTTTCCGCAATAGTTTGATTGAGGTTTGCCGGATGTTATTACTTCTTCAAAATGTATTTGATCGTTGCTATCTGAAAAAACATGGTAGGCCTGTTTTATATTTAAAAGCGCTGTATTGTATGTAGAAACGGGTTCGTTCATTTTGCAGTAATATTTTAATCGTTCAAAAAATTATGTAAGCGCTTTCCATAGAAGGATGGCAATTGTTAGAAACAGTTTTTAATTGGCTTCTGCAATGGCAATTGCCAGGTTTTTTATTTCGTAAATCCTTATATTTTCTTTCCATAAGCTTCCTTCTCCAATAACAATAGTCTGATCGTTATTTTCTGTTATAGAGGTAATATGTACTTCAAGGCTCATGCATTTATCTTCCGGTACAATCTGTCCCCTGTATTTCCATATTGTCTGATGGTTTTCCAGTTGTTTAAAGAAGGGGTTACCATATTTGCCCCCTGAATTTTCTAGTATAGAGAATGCCTGCATCGCTTGTATCATGGCTTCAACACCCAAGGAGCCGGGCATTACCGGGTCCTGGTAAAAGTGGCAATTGAAAAACCAATCTGCCGGGTCAATTTCTTTGAACCCATATATATAGCCTTTACCATAGTTGCCACCATTTTTTACATAGGTCAGTTTATCGAGGAAATGCAGTTGTTGGGTATTTAAGCGGAAATGTTTTTTGCCGTGCTGTATGCTGAACAATTGCAATCCGGCTTCCGACGCTAAATCAATATGCCGGATATCTGCTGCTTCAGGCGCCGTCCGGAACCATGCCGGTATTTCTTCGCCCCGGTCCATCCCAACCTGGTTTACCAGGCTTGATTTCGGGAACCAGCCAAATGTAGCAGTCCCTTTATAAAACGACCTGCCACCGCATATCATTTCGTAGGTGAACTTTTGTATAATGTTGCCCTCATAGGCCGTATGGCTGATCAAAACAGCCTTATTGGTGATGGTTTTCCCCCTTAAGTCGATTGTTTCGATCAAAGTACCTTCTCCATCAAGATTCCTGAAGAACATATCGTTTTCCGGATAAATGAATGCACTGCCTAAATAGGCTGTTAGCCCGCCACTTGGTTGTAATGCTATTTCCATTAAAACAGAATAGGGTATTACAGGAGCGTTGTTTGCGTTATAATACCATGGAGTTACCGGCACATCGTATTCACAGACGGTAGAAGGTTTGTTGTTGAATGTAAGACGTTCCCCACTAAATGACATCATCCTGGAAACAAGCTGTAAATCATTATTCGGCAGGCGGGAGAGTACCCTGTTTTCGGGTATGGTCAGCTCGCTACCAAAAAAGCTCTCCTGGGAACCTAAAGCAAAAAGGGCAATTTGTTCTTCGTTAAGCAAGGGTATTGCATTGTTGGCGTTTTTCGTCGTGATAAGATGCGAATTATTCTTTTCTTTTAACCGCAATCCTAAGTTTTCGAAATGAACGGCAACAAGTCCGTCTTCGGTCAGTATCTCCACATCTGATATTACGCGCAGTTCGGGCGTTAAACTTATCTCTTTAATCTCCATACGGTACGTTAGCCGGGTGTTTACAGGTGTTACCTGTTTCCTGCAACGTACTTTCTGAGGTAACCCTTCTATGGGCTGAAAACGTGCATCTTTAACCAATCCGTGCATACCCAGGTAGAGCATGAAAAATTGTAAAAGTTGCCCTCCGCCTTCGGCCTGCAATGAACCGGCCAGTACTTCATCGTCCTTAAAGTGGCAGCGGAAATACCAGTCATCCGGACGAAGGTCTTTTTCTGCGGTTATTAATCCTAAGCCCCACGGGCCTCCCTCAGGATCAACTCCCGTTATCCTGTCCAGCATTAATAAATGTTCTGAAGGAAGGCGTAATGAAGGGTTTCTCCACTGATGGTGATACGATCTGCCAAAACAGAGTTCTGGCATGCCGTTTACAAGGTGCAGTAAATCCTGCCTGGTGAAAGCAGTTTTAGAAGTGTTTTTCATGGGAGCAAACCTTCTTTTTTTAATCTGGCTGCGGAGCTCTTTCTCCTTTTGTGTTTTAACCACACCTTGTCCCTGTGCCAGCTCTTCATCACTAAAAAAGCCAGCGCTGCCATTGGTCATCTTCATGACCATTTTCTCACCTACATAACAGTTGTAACTAAAAAAGAATAATAGGTTATCACCATTCCTTACATATGAGTTTATAGAGATATCGTACCTCAATGTATCGCCTTCCTTAGGCAGTTCGTCTAAAAAAGTAAGGGTACAATCAAGCAGTCTGTAAACCCTTTTCCCTTTGTTTTCAAAATCAATACCTAAATAGCTGATCAGCATCAGGTCGCATTGGCCGGATTCAACTGAAACCGCCCAGGGGATCTGTCCGTCCACAGCATACCATGCATCAGCAGGAATGTCATATTCAGTGGTCATGGAGGAAGGCTTGAATTCGCCGGTCTTTGCATTTATCCTGGTTACCCTGCTCACCAGTAAATAAGGAGGCAAGGGGAGGCGTACCTTCCGTTTATAGGAATCAATTATTGCGTAATCCTCTCCAAATACTTCAGCAATACTGCCCCCTGCAAAATTCAGCAGATCTTTCTCATTCCAGATAACGTCCTCATTATTCTTTTTGTGTACAGGTAATTTTCCGGCGCAGGCTTCTTCAAAAGAGTAACCCTGCGGATACGTTTTGAGTGTTTTAACGCCGTTTGAAGGCATACCATTTTCATTATGTACAGCCATAGGTATTTGTTGATCGGCTATTCCTGAAAAATAATCTGTAAACCGGGTACCTCCGTTTATGATTTTTTTCAATGAAGCTGCTTTGGCCCCGGGAACATTGTTCACCTCTAAGGACACCGGTGCCTTGCCGGCAGAAACAGAGATGAACCCGGTAGTTCCGGAATGCCTGTTTAAAGAGGCAATGATTACCTGACCGGTATGCGTATTCAGCTGTATCAGCGCTTTTGCAAAACTGGCGGCAACAGAAGCTGCATAAGTATACCCTACATTAGGCGTTACACTTCCGGATTTTAAAGGTCCCAGGTCTTTTATGGCATTCGTTACAAAATCATTGTTATATATCGAACTGCCAGAGAATTCGAGATATGAAACGTCCTTAAAACGTTTGGTTGCTGTGTTTTTATTTTCTTCTATTACAACATCATTAAGGTATCCAAACACCCTTTTTTCCGGTGATTCAACCAAGTTTTCATTTTGCAAAACAAAAGCTGCAGCCCCTTCTCCAACGGGATAGTCTGTTGATTCAAACTTATTACGCAACAACATATGCTCATAACCTGCGGCAAGGTCAACTGCCCCAACGACTACTCCGTCGCAGGTACCTGCCTCTATCATCAGTTTGGCTACATCCAGCACTTTGGTAAATGAGTCTTCTCCGCAAGATACCGTAAATGCCGGCCCGGTAAAGTCCCATAAGGCGGCAACACGGGAAGCCATAATACTTCCTACAATCCCTGTATGCATACTGATCGAAGGTTCTTCAAGAACAACGTCATTAATAAAGTCTTTTATGTTTTTTTGTGCATGCACCAGCTGCTCCTTTGACACATGTCGACTTTCCGGTGCCTCCTTAAATTGCCAGTTTAGATCGAGGCGGCCGGTATATTTGTGCAAAGACTGTTCGGTCTGCATCGCAATAATAACGCCTATGTTACCACCTTTTTGCAGACCAGCGTGCTGTATTGCTTTGTCGGCAGTCTTTAATAGTAAAAGCTGCTGTGCAAATATCCTGGATGCTTCGCGGGGAGGTATTTTATAACGCAGTATGTCGAAATCGAAAGCATCTACAAAATTCCCTTCAGGAATTTCTTTTACATTAAACCGCAGCAGAAGTTCCTGCATTTCTTCAATGCCATACCAGCGACTTTGAGGTAATGTTTTTTTTACAATTCTACTGGTTGTAACTACTTCGTTAAATTGTTGCAGTGACGTAATTTCTCCCAAACAAACATCCATGCCTGTAATAGCGATACGGCCAACCGGTTGCGATTTTTGATAGATCTCAACCTCATTTGCTGTTGATGTGGCGCCAAGAATTAAATGAGCATTTGCGCCCCCAAAGCCAAAGGAATTGATGGCTGCTAAATGTGGTTTCCCTTCCGGCCAGGTAATATTCCGGGTTACTATTTTTTCTTTTAGATCCACCGGATTTTCTATTCCAATAGTTGCGGGGATGATGCCATCATTCAGGCTGTTGATTACTTTCACTAAACCGGCCATGCCTCCGGCTGTAAGCAAATGACCGGTATTGGATTTGACCGTTCCCAGGTATGGAGCAGATGTTTCGCCAAAAAATTCTTTAATGGATTCCATCTCGGTCACATCTCCAACGGCAGTACCCGTTCCATGGCATTCGACGTAGCAAATGTCTTTTGGAAAAATATTTACATGGCTGTAAGCTCTTTCAAAACAGGCTAACTGGCCTTTTTTGTTTGGACTTAATATAAACTTGCCAGTACCGTCGTTAGATAATCCTGTGCTATATATAACTGATAATATCTCATCGCCGTCCTTAAGCGCATCTTCATAACGTTTTAAGAGCACCATACTTGCCCCTTCTCCGGGGGTTAATCCGGAGGAGCTTTCATCAAACGGTTTTGATTTTCTCCCGGGAAAAGGAAATGCGTTAAAATGAGAAAACCCGACATTTACGAACAGTGGGTCGGCGCAGCTTACAGCTCCGGCAAGCATCATATCTGCTTTGCGTGCATTGAGATAATTACAGGCTATTTCAATAGCATGTAATGAAGAGGAGCAGGCAGCATCCATGGCAAAATGCCTTCCTCCCAGTCCTAAAGCTTTTGATGTAAGGGCCGAAAGGTTTTCTGCGGAAAAAGCATTGTGAAAACTCCATACATGAGGTTCATTCATGCGTGGTAAAGAAAATGAATCAACCTTGTAAATACTTTTTACAGCGTTTTCTGATATATCGGTATACAGCTCATTTAGTATAGAACGGGATGTTTTGGTAGGTAAGGAAAGGCTCCCTGCAATGAACCCACAGCTTTCCAGCCGGGAACTGTTCCAGTAGCCGGCCTTTTCCAATGCATCGCGACTGGTATAAAGTATCCACTGATATGTTTCATCCAGATATGTTAATTCATCCTTATCAATTTTAAAGCCTTCGGGATCAAATTTAAAATCCCTTAAAAATGCTCCGTTTAAACAATAGCTTTTATCATTTGTATTTTTTTCGGGATCATAAAAGTAATCAGTGCCCTTACGGAAATCTTTTTCAGTAGATGTAGCTGTAAGACTTTGATTGTTTACAATACTTTTCCAGAATTCTTCTGCATTCTTGTTCCCCGGAAACAAAGCAGACAGGCCAACAATTGCTATTTTCTCTCTCATAGGGCCACCGTGAATTTTTTGTTAGCGAATGCCTCGTTCAGCTCTTTGCTTAAAACTATTTCGGCGCCTGTCAGCACTACACAGATGTTGCCTTCTTTATCACAGCTACTGATATCGGCGCTCATTATCACGCCGTTGGTGCTGCGTATTTTATACATTACAAAGTATTCTGTGTTAAACCGCAAAGGTTTAAAGAACTCGCATTTAATGACCTTAACAGGTAAACTGGCCGAATTAAAAAGGTGCTTTGCCCATACCACCATCCCCTGGAACTTTACATCCATTATAAAGGCATTGGTATCCGACACGGGAAATTGCCCCTGTATCTGCTCACTTACCGGGTTTATAAAGCATTTTACAATGAGTTCATTATTGTCTATTTTCAACACTTCTGTAATACCCTTAAAAGATGGCCCGTGAAACAAGGTGCCGTTTTCATATAAAACTTCGCCTTTAATGATCCCGTTATTTCTGTCAATATCCTTAACAGGAATAACCGGTGATGGCTTTAAATGCCGGGATAGCAGTACACGGGTTTTATAATGCATTAGCTTTTTCCCTGTTGAGGTCTCACTATACAGGGTACCTTCAAACAGCACCTCATCGTTGTCCTTGTTTAATTCCGTTAATTCAAGCACAAAGTTTTCGCTGAATTTGTTGTCGAAAACAATTCCTTTTAGTACACGTGCATCTTCAACTGCAGCAACTTTTAATCCCGGATAAAATTGCCTGGTACTATCTATTATCATACCAATGGCATTAAGGGCGGGCAATACGGCATTGCCGGATATTACATGATCTTTGAGGAAAGGGTTGTCTTCTAATTTTAGTTTTCTTTCGATTGCATATTTCCGGAGGCCAGGTTTTATTTGTACAGGAGGTGATAACAGCGGACTTCCAACAATGACCTGCGTATTTCCTTTATGTACACTGCTTAACTCTGATACAAAGAGTTCTGCCCCATATTCAAGGGGAATGGCAAAAATGTTCCTTTCTTCGAACATTTTTTTTAGCTCAGGGCTTACCATTCCCCCATCCCATGGCCCCCAATTATATGAAACCGTTTTGCATTGCTTGTAACATGCTGCAATGTATAAAGCCAGTTTGTTCAATATTTCGTTGGACAAAGCATAATCTGCCTGTCCCTGATTGCCATAAAACCCGGCAACAGAAGAGAATAGCAACAGGAATTTCAATTTTTCCGGTGGTATTACTTCCAACACGGAAAGCAAACCTCCTACCTTAATGGAAAATACCTGTTCAAAATCCTCTTCTGATTTTTGTTCGATGAGTTTGTCTGCCAGTACGCCTGCACCGTGAATGATACCCGTTATTTCGCCTATTGTTGAACGGGTCTCTTTTACTATTTGTTCAAGTTGTTTTTTATCACGGACATCTGCCTGGAAATAAATGGCTTTAGCGCCATTTGCTTTTAGTTCGGCAAGGGTGTGTTCTATTTCCCGTTTGGAAATGATCTGCTGGAAAACTTTCTGCACTTCGGCAGGAGTAGGCTTTTTGCCTTCATTCTTCCACTGAGCGGCAATTTTCTTTTTAAGCTCTTTTTCATCGCTTTCACCTTCTGCCCAGGCAGGTTCAGGTTGACTGATGGATGATCTGCCCAACAAGATGAATGTAGGTCTGCAATGTTGTCCCAGCTTATTAATGCAGGTACTTGTTATGCCTTTGCCTCCCCCGGTAACCAGAAATACGTCTTCCTGTGTAACCGGTAAGTGCTGCATGGAATCGGGACCGGAAGCCATCTCTTTTGCAACAATTGTGTTCCTGGTGTTTTCTGTAAGTGCTACTTCTTTTATTCCTGTATTGGGGTCCTGCAACTCGTCCAAAATGAATGAAGCTGCCATCATGGTATCCATGCCGGGCCGTAAGTCTATGCTTCTGCAGAAAACGTCCGGCCATTCCATAGCAATGGATTTTATCAGGCCGGAGTTACCACCTTGTATCAGCGACACGTTGGAATTATTATTAAATCCAAGATACCCGTCTATTTGAGATACTGATATAAAGAATGGCCTTGACCCAATGGCATTTTGTTTGTTTAACCAACGCTTAAAATGTTTGGCAACAAAAAATGCTGCTTTTAAATATGTCTGGTCGTTTATTATTGTATTGAGTGAAGCGTAATCATGAATTTCAGATGTACAGATAACCCCGGTAATAGTGCTATACCTTTGAGCAATTTCATCAAAAGCCTGTTTGATGGCCTCATCAGAAACACTGCTTAAAGATATGTGGGTAGCTTTCCCAGGTTTTGTATCAGGCGCTTTTTTTCCAAGGCTTTCCGGCAGATGAAGCAATATAACATTTACGGACAGGCCTAAGAGACGATCCACTACATCGGTCAATAGCTTTGAGCCGTTATCCGTTATAATGACCGTATCGTTTTTACTCCATTCAATTATCAGCTTATCTGGTCTGGGAAGAAATTTCAGGCGGGGCTCAAAGCGTTTAATTTTATCATGAGCTGGAACCGGTTTTTCAGGGACTGGTTTTGTTACCGCCGAACTATTAGCAGTTTCCTGCACTGTTCCATGTAGTTTTGCCTCCAGGTAATCCGCAATCTGTTCCAGTGTTTTTAGTACGGCCATTTCCTTAGGATTGACGCCTGTTATGGTTGGGAAGGCCTGTTGCATAGCACCGAATATCTCCACACGTTTTATGGAATCAATGCCCAGGTCGGCTTCCATATCCATACTGAGATCCAGCATCTCCACCGGATAACCTGTTTTATCGCTGACAATCTGCAATAATGACTGTACAAGGGTATTTAAATCAGTGCCGGATGGAACAATGGTAGCTATCGCCGGTGCAGGAGGGGGAGTTGCAACAGTGCCCGTTTTAGCCTCCAGGTAATCCGCAATCTGTCCCAGTGTTTTTAGTACGGCCATTTCCTTAGGATTGACGCCTGTTATGGTTGGGAAGGCCTGTTGCATAGCGCCGAAGATCTCCACGCGTTTTATAGAATCGATGCCCAGGTCGGCTTCCATATCCATACTGAGATCCAGCATCTCCACCGGATAACCTGTTTTATCACTCACAATCTGCAATAGCGATTGTACGAGGGTATTTAGATCAACACCGGATGGCACAGTGGTGGCTATCGCCGGTGCAGGAGCGGGAGTTGCAGCAGTGCCCGTTTTAGCCTCCAGGTAATCCGCAATCTGTTCCAGTGTTTTTAGCACGGCCATTTCCTTAGGATTAACGCCTGTTATAGTGGGGAAGGCCTGCTGCATAGCGCCGAAAATCTCCACACGTTTTATGGAATCAATGCCCAGGTCGGCCTCCATATCCATACTGAGATCCAGCATATCTACAGGATAACCTGTTTTATCACTCACAACATTCATCAGGGAATTTACAAGCCCATTGAATGTAGCGGGTATTGCTGGCTGATTGTTTTCCGGAGTAGCCTTAACCGGTGACGATGAAGCATGTTTAATTTCCTCCTGATCCCGAATAAGCAGGTTGGACTTGCTTTCTGTCCGTTTATCGGTTACTGTATGCAATGACTCCAGCAGTTTTACCTGCTCTGCCATCAATTGCGCCATAGCTTTAAATCCTTCTAACTGCTTTAAGGAAATATCACTGTACAATGCATTTGCCCGTCCTGTATCGCTAATATTTACGGCCGTATCTTTTACTGGTTGCTGACTGTTCGCTGTTTCCGGAGCAGCAGCCTTTAATTTTCTTACTTTTTCAAGGCCTTCATTATAATATTTGATAGTTGCCTCGCTTTGATAATTAGCGGCGGTTAGCACAACATTCAACTTGTCGGCAACGATATCTTTCTGCGCCGGTATTTTAAATATATCAGGATCGGTAATAGTCAACCCCGCTATCTTCATTTTAATAACCGCATCCTTAAACTGGTATTCACTACTTTTCTCTTCTGATGGATTGATAGCAATGGCAATGAATTCTTTGCCATTTAATATTTTCTTTACAAGATTAGTTAATATGCCTTTAGGTCCAAATTCAACAAATACCCTTGCATCATCATTATACATTTGTTCTATTTCATCTTTAAATAAAACAGGTTTAAGGATATGAGATGATAATGTTGATTTAATGGCCTCAACCGCTTCAGGGTATGTAGCAGCGCTGGTATTGCTGTATACCGGGATATGGGGCGATTTGAATCTGGTTTTGTCAATTATCCCGGAAAATGGTCCGGCAGCATGTTCAACAAATGAAGTATGAAAAGCCGCAGAAACAGGCAGTTTAACGGCGGAAATTCCCAGGTGCTGAAATTCGGCCAATGCGGTTTCTATTTCTTTTGTATCTCCACCCAATACAACCTGATTAGCTGAATTGATGTTGGCAACAACAAGCTTTTTGAAGGGAGTAATGATTTCCTTTACATGTTCCAGCTCTGCACTAACAGCTAACATGGCACCACGCTCTTCACCTGTATCAGCGCCCATAAAGCGGCCCCTTTCTTTAGCCAGTAACAGATAATCTTCTTCCGTTAAGGCGCCGGAGGCCCAAAGGGCCGTAAGCTCACCAAAGCTGTGGCCTGCAACCATATCTGGTGAAAAGCCCGCTTGTTTAAGTAATTTGTAATATGCCATGCTGATTGCTCCAATCGCTGGCTGTGCATATTGCGTTTGTGTAAGTTCCTGTTTCTGTTGAGCCCTGGTTTCTTCGTTAAATGCCGGTACCGGATACAGCACTTTTGAAAGTACTTTTTCTCCGCTTTTAGCAAATAATTCGTCTACCTTACCCAATACTTCCCTGAAAGGAGGGAAGAAACAAGCCATATCATTTGACATATCTACGTACTGAGCGCCCTGCCCGGAGAAAAGTGCTGCAATTTTTCCACCCTTTACCAAATCGTCTTCGGAATAATAGAATCCTTTAGGATGTTCAAAAAGAGGTTTTGCTGTAGTACTGATATATTGTATTGCTGCAGATAGTGTAGCCATTGCTCCCTGAACGTCCACCGCTACAAAACCCAGTTTAGGTTGATCGCTTTTTAATGTGGTCTTTAAAGCATTGTCCGAAATACCGGCTAATATTTCGTGTGCGTTGGATGCGCCCAACTGCTCAAGCAATTGACCTGCTTTACGGAGTAATTCATTTTTTGTATCCGCCGTTAATACCACTGCATAAGAAGAGGTATAAGAACGGTATGGTTGAGTATGTTCGGGTTGGTATTCCTCAAGAGTTATATGAAAATTGGTGCCGCCAAAACCAAAGGCGCTTACTGAAGCCCTGCGTGGTGTATGCAGCGGCTTTATCCATGGGCGTGTAAAGGCATTGATATAAAATGGCGTATTCTCAATATCAAACTTACGGTTAGGCTGTGTTACGTTGATCGTAGCAGGTAATATCTTATTGTATAAAGCCAGGGAAGCCTTTATAAATCCGGCAGCTCCCGCTGTTGATTTTGTATGACCTATCTGCGATTTAACACTACTGAGTGCAATACTTTGCTTGTCGGCAGTTTGGCTGGCCATCTCTATTTTCAGTGAATCAAACTCTGAAGGGTCGCCGGTAGAAGTGCCGGTCCCGTGGCATTCAATCAATCCTACGGTATTCATTGAATAGCCTGCCTGTTCATATGTACGCTTTAATGCCAGCGATTGCCCCGATGATTGGGGGGCATAAATACTTTTGTTTTTTCCATCACTGGAGCTACCGATCCCTTTTATTACAGAATAGATCTTATCTCCATCGCGTACGGCATCTGAAAGGCGCTTTAACACTACTAATCCTATACCTTCACCGATGACGATTCCATCCGATTGATCATCAAATGGTCTTATCTGGTTCTCTTTTGAGAAAGCCGGTGTTTTGCTGAATGAGAGGTACATGACTGGCGAGGTATCGGTATCTACTCCGCCTGAAATGATCATATCCACATGCCCCAGTTGCAATTCCATAACAGCCATTTTAATGGCGGAGAGAGAGGTTGCGCACGCTGCATCCACCACACAATTAGTACCACCAAGATCAAAACGGTTGGTAATTCTACCTGCGACAACATTCCCAAGCAGGCCCGGAAATGAGTTTTCTTCCCATTTTACAAATGCCGATTTAATATGCTCAATTACTACTGTCAGGTCTTTTTCAGGAACTCCATAGGCTCGCAGCGTCTTTTCCCAAATAGGGTATTGTAATCTTGAAATAAGCGTACCTAACAGCTTTTGTCCACCTCCAACACCTAAAACGACCCCGGTGCGCTGGCGTACTTCTTTATTAAACTTTTCGTTTTGCCAATAGCCTGCATCTTCCAGTACTGCTTTGGCTGCCACAAGCGACAATAATTGGGATGAATCGGTGAGCTCTAAGATATTTGGAGGTAATCCAAATTCCATAGGGTTGAAATTAATTTCCGGGATAAATCCGCCAACCTTGCTGTAGCTCTTGTCTGGATCATTTGGATTGGAAGAGTAGTAATCGCTTATTTTCCAACGGTTTTCAGGAACTTCTGTAATACAGTTTATTTCTTCAACAATATTTTGCCAGTATTCGTCCAGGTTTTTTGCTTTTGCGAACAATGAAGACATTCCTATTACTGCAATGTCTTTTTCAATCCCAATGGGTTTAGTCATATGGTTATCAATTAAATTTTTAAAGAAGGGTTTTGTCTCAGAAGGTATAGGATATGTATAAATCTTATGGTTATACGAACACGTTTACGTTAAATTAATTATTTGGACAGCATTTATATTGCTGGTACTAATGTTGGCTCATTGGTTGAGGGTGCCATGTTGCGGATTATCAGGCTATCGTTTTCAAACAGTTGCAGTACCCATTCCGGAGGGTCTTTTTTTGTATTGGAAAAACCGGCCGACTGTACAATCTCTTCCAGTGTATTCAGTTTATCTTTTCGCCAGAACAGGCCCCTGGTTACGCCAATAGCTTTTATTTCATCCTGCTGCATAAAAGTATGAACATGATAAAACCACCGGTCGTCCCAGCCTGCAATTTCCACATGCATTGAAACCGTTGTGCCGCGTTTGATCGGTTTCCGGTAAATGATTTTTTGTGAGCCCAGAGAAGGAGCTAACTTCCTGCTTAATACTACACTATACAGGTCTGTACGGGCAAACTGTTCCCACCGGGCATAGTCCATATAGACAAGGTATTTATAAGCAGCCATTACCCGAAGTGCATCACAATCAAATGCTTTTACCCTGAATTTTTTGATGAAGGGCTTGTTGACGTCAAGTCTCTTTTTAATATATCGCAGCAATATAATTCTCGCGACATTATACCAGTAAAGCAGCATAAAATTTATTTTATTTCATTGAAGGCATTTGTCTCGAAAAGGTTTAGGAGGATGTATAAAGCTTATGGTAAGACAAGTTTACTCTAAGTTTTAATCAGGGGCTATAGAAAAGTTTCTAGTTTTCGGACAATTTATCTCGTATTATAACATTTACTGTTCACTTGGGGACATTCATCGTTCAAGTCTGCTTAAACCCGGCAAGGCTTCTTTGGGTAAGTTGTGTAAATTTTTCGACAGGGAACATTAAAATAAAAATCAGGGTTTCATTCCCTGATTATGCAATGCAGCTTTTAATTTTTTTATTTCATTCTCCATTGCTGTTATCTGATTTACCTGCGTAGCAAATGCTTCTTCAATTTCTTCTATGGTATATCTTGGAATGATATGTTGTGGACAATTCCAGTCGTATGCTTCTATATCTAATATTATCATGCGCTCCGGCTTGAACTTATATTCAGGTAAATCAAGCAGCTGATAAAGCGCGGGATCATCTTTCAATTCCACGATAGTTGCTTTCGCCAGGATTTTTAACCTGGTCCTGGAAGGATAATCAACCATAATAAGTGAGACATTATTATTGGTTTGAATATTCCCTACGGAAATATATTGCATGTTTCCCCTGAAATCAATGAAACCGATTTTTTTTGTATCCAGCACTTTTACAAATCCTTTAGGGCCACCACGATGCTGTATATATGGGTATCCGTTTTCTCCGATAGTTGCCATGTAAAAGCTGTCTCTGTCAGCAATAAATGCTGTTTCATGCTGAGTCAATCCATCTACATAGGTTTCTTTTTCCAGTCTGGCATAACTTGCCCTGCTACCCAGTTTCTCCTGCATTTCTTTAACGGCTTCTGTAAATGCTAACGAAGGGAAATTCTTTGCCATATTTTAATCGTTATTTTCTTTAACACCGAAACCGGTATCTTTTTCCTTTTTTTCTTCCTGTTCCAGCACTTTATCCCACAAGGTATCACCACATTCATCCGGAATAACTATATTTTGATCTTTATTTCCCCGGTTTTGCAATGCAGTAACTAATAAAGAAGCTGGCGTTTTTGATGTATCTTTTTCCATTATTAAAGTTTTATAAATATAACATTTTTCCAACCCTTTTTGTTGCTTATATGTCTTCTTATTCATCTTACCGCTAATCTTGTTCTGCGTGGAAGTGAGAAACTGTTTCCCTTCCCCGTTCAGCATGTTGAAAATCTGGTTTAGAGACGTCTTTCACGGGTGCGGATTGTGCGGAAGCACAGCGAAACATTATTTTATTTTTCTTCCTTCATTAATTACTGCCTGATTCACTTCTTTAATCCTTTCCACCTCCATTTTTTCAAAAGCACGGTCATATGTTAATATCCCATTGACCTCATGTTCTACGTCGGTAGTTTGTGTATAGATCGCAACACTCAGGCCCTTATATTTCATCAACTGCTCAACCTGGTCCATCAGGAGTACGTAGCGGTCAGTAAGGGCAGATTTTGTAGGTTCAAAACCGTAGGCATTATTTTCTACAGGCCACATATGCCCTCTTACAAAGAGGCCCAGTCCTCCAAATTCTCCTAATGACGCAGCCCGTTTTTCATCGGGTACGGAAGCTCCATTGGGACCTATATAAATATGGGTATCTACAAAATCACCATTTCCCGGATCTCCATATGCTTTCTGATAATCGGGATTATTGTTAAATCCGGAATTACCATTCACAAGTCTTGAGGGGTCATATTGTTTTACCCAATCAGTAATTTCTTTTACATCGAATGCGCCCCAGTTTTCATTAAATGGGACCCAGGTGATAATGGATGGCGAGTTATAATGATCGTCGATAATCGCTTTCAATTCATTCCGGAAAGCAGACCTTGTGTTTGCGGTATCTTCATCCTGATACCATATCGCCGGCATATCCTGCCATACAAGTAACCCAAGTTTGTCTGCCCAATAATAAAACCTCTTAGGCTCGGTTTTCATATGCTTTCTGATCAGATTAAATCCGGCCCTTTTAGTAAATTCGATGTCATATTTTAATGCATCTTCAGTTGGTGCAGTCAAAATTCCATCTGGCCAATAGCCCTGATCAAGCATACCAATCTGCATCACGAATTTATCATTCAATAAAGGTCTGACTACACCATTTACCTTGTCTAATCTTACATCACGCATTCCAAAATAACTGGTTATCTCATCAGTGACCTTACCATTCTTGTCGTGTAAACTAAGTTTAAGATCATATAAAAAAGGCTCATCAGGAGACCACAACTTTGGATCTTTAATGGGAAGATAAAATGTGATGCCGGCCTCTCCTTTAACTTCAGCAACCACTTTGTGGCCATCAAGTGCAATGGCAGATACCTGGGCAGGGGCTGCATCCACCAATACTTTTAGGCGGCTGTGTGCCAAATCAGGAAGTATACGGATATCTTTGATATAATTTTTATTAACCGGTTCAAGCCATACTGTCTGCCAGATGCCAGATGTAAAAGTATAGTCACCTCTTGGTCCATTTTTACCGGATGGTGTCCGCCCATTATTCAGATCATGCACGGCAACGATCAGCGTATTATTTCCTGTACTTAAAAAAGGCGTGATATTTAAACTAAAGGCATCATAACCGCCTGCATGTGTACCGGCTTTTTGTCCGTTAACAAATATGGTGGCGTCATGGTCAACTGCTTCAAAATGGAGTATCACCTGTTTACCGTTCCAGGAAGAAGGGATCTCAAAACGCCTGCGATACCACATATTGATTTCCTGATTACGCTTAATCCCGGAAAGAAAAGACTCGGGGCAATAAGGAACAAGTATTTGTTCGGCCTTACTGTTAAAACTGATTGGTTTTGAAGGATAAAGTGCTGTGGCAACCTGCTGGCCGCCCATATAATCCCATTTGCCATTCAAACACATCCAATCGTTACGCTGCAATTGCGGCCGTGGATATTCCGGGAAGGGGAGTGTGGACTCCATCGCAGCTTTAGTCCATTGGGTAGGTAATTCAGGGACCTGCGCGACCAGGCTTTCCAGCCTACAACAAATCAGCAGTAGCAAACAATAAGCAAATTTCCTGAAAATATTCTTCATGGCTATGTTTGAGAGATGATACCAAATTCTCAACTAGTTACATAATATTTCCGAAATCTAATAATTAATATTGGGTTCATTTTTTATCCTTCAGGTTCCTTAATATTTTATTATCAATGTATAAAGTTCCGAAAGGGATAAAGCATGCTAAAATTACCTTCCAGGTTGTGGTTTTGAATTTCCAGTTTTGTTCAACACCTACACTTAATGCGTTGAAAAGGAAAAGCAAAAAGATTGCACCGTGAATGGGCCCTATCGTTTTTGTTAAGTAAGGATTGTTAAAATAGTACTTCATAGGTACTGCAATAAATACCAGAACCAATAGCGAAATACCTTCAAGAAATCCAATGATCCGTAACCTCCCGATTTTTGATTGGAATAAATGTATCATATTATCTGAAATAAGGTCTGTTTGCTAATGGTGAAAACGGCCAGGGAATGGCAATGAAAATGATAATTAATGCAATGGAAAACCAAACTAACATCGTTTTGAATTTTTCATTGTCCGTTTGTTTTCGTTTTGAGAGTGCCGAACCAACAGTAATTAATATTATAGCAATCAGCATTAAAGCTATATGTATCAAACCAAAGAAGGCTATATCCATGTTATGAATTGCGTCTTTGAAATTTGTCCAGAAATATTTAATGACAGGACTTTGTGAATAAAGAATAATTCCAATTACCAATTGGATATGCGCAATGGTTGCCGTCCAATGCCTCACCTGATTGTCTGTTTTATTAAAGGCGGTTTGTGAAGTATAGCCTTTATAAGCCCTGAAAACGGAATAAATCAGGCTTACCAGTATAAGCCAACGTACAACTGAATGACAAAATATGAGTATTGGGTACATCACCTTTTTTGTTGTGCTGGCAAAGATAAATAAAAACATACTACTTAGTATGTTTTTATTTAAAAAAATTATTTCAATGAGTTGAGGTAGTTTTTTAATTCTTTTAAATAAGGCAGATAAGCCTTTTTATTGTTTTCCAGTTTCCCGAAATTCCTTATGCCCCAATAGCCCGACATAATAAACGATGTTGCTTGTTTTGCGTTCACATCTTTACGGATAAAACCATTTTTTTTCCCTCTTTCAATGGCGGTAGCCATTACTTTTGTCCATTGTTGGGTCAGTTCGTTCAACGCGTTATTAAAGTCAGCGTTCCAGGGTGTCATTTCTTGCGTAAAATTTGAAGCAGGACAACCATATTCTACTTTCAGGAACTCATTCTCCATTAAGAGGCTGTGCATTAGATTGTAAATAGCGTCTAACGGATTTTGTTCGCTTTGTAATGGTCCAATAAAACTGCTTGTAAGTGTTGGCTTCAGGATTTCGTTGATAATGGCAATGCCCATTTCGTCTTTGGTCTTGAAATGGTAATAGAATGCACCTTTAGTTACCTGTGTTGTAGCAATAATGTCGTCAATACTTGTTGTCAGATAGCCTTTAACATAAATCAGTTCAAATGCTTTTTGTAGAATAGCCAATCGTGTTACCGCTGCCTTTTTCATAAAGATACCACTTAGTATTTTTTGTAAAGAAACGAAAAAAAAGTAATCCCATGGCCTTTCTTATATAATATTATATATCATGGCATACAGCAATATGGAATTTAAGACAACAATCTTCCTTTGATATAAATATTATTGAATATCTTGTGATTTAATAATATCTGATAACTCCTCATCAAAGACCATGAAAAGACTTATTCTCGCTATAGCCCTGCTTTTTTCTCAGTACCTACATGCTCAGGTAAAATTTAACAGTGATTATCCCTGATCTGCCTAGAGAGACTCCTTAAACACTCTCCGAACTGTCCTATACTGCTATACATGTACAATCTAAAATTATCCTTGTAATCGGTTGTATTGTTAAAATACTTCGTTAAATTTATATCAACTAAAAGTTAACCCCGTTATGAAAACCAAGACTCCCTCATGGGAAGTAGCCAGGAAGGTTGCTTCCAGAGCAACGCTTATTATACTCGTTGCAAGTTCATCAATTTTAACAGGTTGTAAAAAAGAAAACACTTCGAAATCCCAACCGGTTGGCGTACGCCTGAGTGGATTTATTAAGGACCCTGTTTCAACGGAAAGTACAGGTACCAGTAATGGTTATTTCTGGTCATTATACCAGGAAGGTGGATCAGCAAACATAACCCAGGGTTCGGCAGGCAATTTTGCTATTAGCTATAGTAATGTCAATGATGTAGTTGGTGGTAAAGGCTGGAATCCAGGATCAGCCAGAACTATAAACTACAATATTGGCGCCCTTAGCGGTAGCTATAATTTTGTCGGGGTCTATGGATGGACGACAAATCCACTTATAGAATATTACGTTGCGGAAATGGGTTCTGTGACGGGTGGAACATATGTGAACACCATAAGCAGTGATGGACATTCATATAGCGTTTATAAATCGCAGCGGGTTGATGCTCCTTCCATTATAGGCACCGCAACTTTCTGGCAGTACAAAGATACCTGGGGCGGGGCGTCGACTGCGCAAAACCGTTCCATAAATATGGCCAATCATATTAACAACTGGAGGAGTCGTGGTGGCCAGGGCTTCGGCAGTTACAATTACCAGATACTTGCATTAGAGGCATGGGGTGGTAAAAGTGGGTATATCAATGCAACGGCGTGGTAGATCTTTTACTAATTTGATATTGCGAAAAGCGGCAGGTCTCTTTAAAAAAGATATTTCAATGAGCAAACTGTTGATCTTAATTTCAACGGCAATAATGGTTGTTGCCAACTCTTGTTCACAAAAAGCACCTGATCACTTTGTATTGGTCAAAGGCGGTACTTTAATACCCGACTTTTATATCGGCATATATGAAGTAACTCAAAAAGAGTGGACAGAAGTAATTGGGAGCAATCCCTCCGCATTCAAAGGAGAGAATTTTCCGGTAGAAACGGTAAGTTGGTATGACTGTATTGAGTACTGTAATGAAAGGAGTATAAAAGAGGGCTTAAAACCGTATTACAATATAGGCAAGGATAAGAAAGATCCGGATAATACAAATGATCTCGATGATATAAAATGGACAATAACGATCAATCAGGATGCAAACGGTTACCGGTTACCAACAGAGGCAGAATGGGAATATGCTGCAAGCGGAGGCCGGATAAGCAAGCATTACACATACAGTGGAAGTAATAATGTAGATGAAATAGCATGGTATTGGAAAAATGCCGGAGATAAATACTTAACAGGACCCTGGTCCTGGGCAGTGCTGGTAGAAAACAATAATAAAACAAAACCTATCGGAAGCAAAGCCCCTAACGAATTAGGGCTTTACGATATGTCTGGTAATGTACGGGAATGGTGCTGGGATTGGCAAGAGCATAATGGAAATGAAGTTCCTGAAGGACGGATCTGGAAGGGCGGCGGTTGGATTGGTGCTGACTTCTGCTGCGAGTTGTCTTTCAAGGCCGGCTACGAAGCAAATGGTAAAGCCCCCGACCAGGGTTTTCGTGTGTGTCGCAGCAGTCTTTAAAAGTTTGACAGCCTTGGCGCCGGCTATTGCGGCACAAGCCAATATTCATGTAGCCAATGTACTGGCCACCGGCCTTACGTTGCAGCCATTCACCGCCATTATAAGGGAAAGGGACCTCCCCGATAGGATCCGGCACTGACTTTTTATTGTCAGCTCCCCGGCTTTTAAACAAAGCATATTGCGCCTTTTAAACAAAGCGATTAACTATTTCTTCGCAGACATTTGTGTCATCAAAAAATTATTCAGATGACAACAAATTCAAATAGTGAAAAAAAATTCGCTGTGGGTTGGGTCTCAGTTTAATCTTCGCGCCAGATGTTGTACAGAAATAAATATACCTTATCTGACGTGACTATCAGGTGAAGTTAGATTGAAAAACAAATCCTGGCCCCATATTCTAAAGCTATACCAGGGAACTAAACAGTCAGATGCAGTGTATTTATGCTGTACAACATCTGCCAAACATAATAATCAAACCGAGACACTACCGTGGTTTCACGACAGCAGCAGTATGCCGCAATTCCCGGCATACTGCTTTTTCTCTTTGTTACTGCTATTTTGAAGCGTTAATCGACTTTAAAATAGATTTCTCGAAAATCTTATAGGCAAAATGTTGAAGCAGGAGCACAAGTGATGATCCTTTTCCCACAGGATAACCAAACGTTGGGTTGGATTCCTTCACTGTTTGCAATAAAGTTTTGATAACCGGTGCAGGGTCGGGTGCATTATCAAATGACTTTTTGGTATATGCGGTGACCTTTTGCCGGAACAGATTATAGTCTGTGATCGTTCCTGCTGCAACAGTCGCACTTTCGCCGATATTGGTTTTGAAACCGATCGGTTCAACCATAACCACCTTGATATTGAACTGGTTCAATTCAAACCGGAGCGACTTAAAATAGCCTTCGAGGGCATGTTTGGAAGCCGCATAATAGGCTACATTTGGCAGCCCTACTAAACCCAGCAGTGAACCAATAGTAATTATTTTCCCATGTTTTTGGTTCCTGAAGTAAGGCAGCAACTCGTTAGTTATTTTAATCGTTCCCCAAAAGTTGGTCTCAAATTGCTGCTTACCTAACTCTATAGAAGTTTCTTCGGCAAGCCCGTTTACCAGGTAACCTGCATTGTTGATCAGCACATCTAACTGTTTGATCTGACCGAACAGCAGCTTGCCAAAAGATGCTATTGAATTATCATCATTCAGGTCCAATGGCAGTAACTTAAATGGCAATTGATACTTTTCCGGATTCCGGCTTGTGCCGATCACCTGGTAGCCATTTTCATGGAGCTTGCTGGCGACAAGCAGTCCGATGCCGGACGAGGCACCTGTGACTAAAACGGTTTGTTTCATTTTGGTTGTTTTAGATGATTGTATTCACTGACAGTTATCATAATTTACTTTTTAACTTACCAGGCTTATCTTAACTATAAAAAGACTTTTTAGTCTATTTTAGGATAAAAAAAACTACGGTGCGTAGCTTTCCAATTCAGCTTTCAGGCTTTTGATCAACCCCTGCATCGGCTTTGCCGTATTCATCGCCCTGCACATAATAAGGCCGCCTTCAATAGCTGCCACCGCTTTAAATGCATAAACGGCCGGATCAAGCTCGTCAGAAAATTCACCATCCTTAATCCCCTGATTTAAAATAGTAACAAATAATTCCTGCCCCTGGCGAATAACTCCCGCTATCTTTTCCCTGACGGCCGGGAAATTATCATCAGATTCTACTGCCATATTAAATATAGGGCAACCTCCTTTGAGGTACGTGTTTATAGGATCTTTATAAAAATCAAGAAAGGCAAATACCTTAGCTTTTGCAGTTTTACCCTTGCTGATGGCCAATAACATTTTTTCGCCGTTATTATGCAGCATATGATCAACCACCTGCAGGGCCAGGTCTTCCTTGTTTTCAAAATGGCCGTATAAACACCCTTTAGTTAATTTAGCAGCATCCAGTATATCGTCTATATTAGCGCCTGATATCCCTTTCTGATTAAAAATGGGGGCCGCTGTTTCCAGTATAAATTGTTTCGTTCTTTCCGCTTTAGTCAGCATCTCATATAAATTGACAGTACGAAAATATACTAAAAAGTTTATTCTACGATAAAAATTTAATCTTTCTTTATGATCCGGAGATGAATTGCATGCGTCTATGCTGCTGTACCAATAACTTCCTTTTAAGCTACAGGGCCTGTAACATTACAAAGATCAAACACATCTGCGTAGCAGAATAAAATAATAGGTAGGTATAGGACAGTTCCTCTCTTCCCTTTAATTATTTTTGAAGGATACCTGTTCTTTGAGGTATGATATTCCACTGTTAAATGAACCAATTCCACAATTATGCAAGCTATTTTAGGTGTTATTTTTCATTTCATCGGAGGATTTGCTTCCGGTAGTTTCTATATTCCGTTTAAAAAGGTTAAGAATTGGGCCTGGGAAAGTTATTGGATAGTAGGAGGCTTATTTTCATGGCTGATAGTGCCTTTCCTCGCTGCTCTCATTACCGTACCGGACTTTATGGGTATCATCCGGGAAACAGACAGTACTACTTTATTCTGGACTTACTTCATGGGCGTTTTATGGGGTATCGGCGGACTCACATTCGGTTTGGCTATGCGGTACCTGGGTATGTCCCTGGGGATGTCCGTGGCACTGGGCTATACTTCCGCTTTTGGATCACTGATCCCACCTATTTACCGCGACTTATTCGTTTCTGACAATCCGCATACTTTCTCGGCCATGCTGCACAGCACCAGTGGCCAGATGGTACTGACCGGAGTGGTGGTATGTTTAATCGGGATCGCCATCTGTGGCGCTGCCGGTGTATTGAAAGAAAGGGAACTGTCTGACGATCAGAAGAAAGAAAGCATAAAAGAGTTCAATCTCAAGAAAGGACTGATCGTAGCGACCATATCCGGTATCCTCAGCGCCTGTTTCAACTTTGGGATAGAAGCAGGGAAACCAATGGCGGCTGTGGCAGTACAACATGGGGCCAACCCCTTGTTCCAGAATAATGTGATCTTTGTAGTATTGTTATGGGGTGGCCTCACAACGAATCTCTTCTGGTGTCTTTTACTGAATGCGCGTAACAGAACATTCGGCGATTATACCAATAAGAAAACACCGCTGGCCAATAATTTCCTCTTTGCTGCGCTGGCCGGTACCACCTGGTTCTTCCAGTTCTTCTTCTATGGCATGGGAGAAAGTAAACTCGGTAATGGCGCCAGCTCCTGGATCCTGCATATGGCATTCATCATCCTCGTATCAAGCCTGTGGGGTATTACCCTGCACGAATGGAGAGGGGTAAGTAAAAAGACGTTCAGCACTATCCTTGCAGGCGTGATCACCATCATGATCTCTGTACTGCTGGTAGGATACGGTAATTCATTAAACTAAAATATTAAACCTGATATATGTCCGCAACAATTAATTTCAAGCACGTAAGCTATCTCTGGGATGAGCAGAAGGCTGCAGCACTGGCAGGCGATGAGGTAGCCCTGCTGATTTACCGTTCTAACCTGCTGGGGGCCGATCTCCGGCTTACTAACTATGGTGGCGGTAATACCTCCTGCAAAGTAGAGTCTACAGACCCGCTTACAGGAAAACAAACAGAGGTGATGTGGGTGAAAGGCTCCGGTGGCGACCTGGGTACGCTGAAACGCAGCGGACTGGCTGCGCTGTACGTTGAGCGTCTCCATAGCCTGGAAAATATTTACAAGGGTATTGAACATGAAGATGAAATGGTAGAACTTTTCAACCATTGCATTTTTGACCTCAGCTCAAAAGCGCCTTCTATTGATACGCCATTGCATGGCTTCCTGCCATTCAAACATATAGATCACCTTCATCCTGATGCTGCAATTGCTATTGCTGCTGCTAAAGACGGGGAACGCATCACAAAAGAACTCTTTGGCGGTACCATCGGATGGGTGCCCTGGCAACGCCCTGGTTTTGACCTGGGATTACAACTGCGCCAGTGCCTGAATGATAACCCTGGTATCAGAGGTATCATGCTGGGCTCTCATGGCCTGTTCACCTGGGGCAATACCGCTTATGAAAGTTATATCAACACCCTGGAGGTGATAGAACGTTGTGCTGCCTACCTGGAAGAAAACTATGGTAAGAAAGGGCCTGCTTTTGGCGGGTTACGCATTACTTCTCCTGCAGCAGAGGTGCGTAAGAAACAGGCGGCCTTATTAGCGCCGGTATTACGTGGATTATGTTCCGGTCATACCCGTATGATAGGACATTTTACAGATGATGCACGCGTGCTGGAATTTATCAATTCTAAAGATCTGGATAGATTGGCGCCATTAGGTACCAGCTGCCCCGATCACTTTTTAAGGACTAAAATCAGTCCGCTGGTATTGCCATTGGACGCTGGTGCTTCCCTGGAAGATGCAGAGGCACTAAAGGCTACCTTAGCGCCGCTGTTCGCTGCTTACCGGCAGATGTACACGGATTACTATAATACCTGCCGTCATCCAAACAGTCCCGCTTTACGCGATCCTAATCCAGTGGTTATTTTATATCCTGGTATAGGGATGTTTACTTTCTCAAAAGATAAACAGACAGCGAGGGTGGCAGCGGAATTTTATACCAATGCAATCAATGTGATGAAAGGTGCAGAGGCGATCTCTGAATACACTGCTTTACCAAGACAGGAAGCGTTCGACATCGAATACTGGCTGCTGGAAGAGGCGAAATTACAGCGTATGCCTAAACCTAAAGCCTTATCAGGACGCATTGCCCTGATCACTGGTAGTGCGGGTGGTATTGGTAAAGCGATTGCAAAGAAGTTTGCAGATGAAGGTGCCTGTGTTATTATCAATGACAATGATGCGGGGCGTTTAGAGGCTGCAAAGGCGGCATTCGGTAAACAATATTCTACGGATACATTTGCTACTGCTATTTTGGATGTAACGCGCAGCGCAGATATCAATGAAGCGTTTAACGTGGCCAGCCTGGCCTTTGGCGGGGTTGATATGATCGTAAACTGTGCGGGACTGTCTATTTCCAAACCACTGGAGGCACATACGGAAAAGGATTGGGACCTGTTATATGATGTACTGGTGAAAGGGCAGTTCCTGGTAACACAGGCTGGTGTGAATATCATGCGTAAGCAGGATATGGGTGGCGATGTGCTGAACATCGTCAGTAAGAATGCACTGATGAGCGGACCTAACAACGCTGGTTATGGTTCTGCGAAAGCTGCACAGCTGCACCTGAGCCGCCTCAATGCGGCCGAACTGGGTGCTTATGGTATCCGTGTGAACGTAGTGAACCCCGATGCCGTGATCGCAGATAGTAAGATATGGGAAGGCGATTGGGCGGCAGGCCGTGCGAAAGCATATGGTATCGACGTTTCCGAATTACCTGCCTTTTATGCGAAACGTACATTGCTGAACCAGGTGATTTTACCGGAAGATATTGCGAATGCATGTTTTGCTATTACCGGCGGTCTGCTGGGTAAGTCTACAGGTAACGTAGTGAATGTAGATGGTGGCGTGGCAGCTGCTTTTGTGAGATAAAATATTTGAGGCTGTCTTAAAAGTAATTTTTATCCCGTTTTATCCGGATATCTGATGGTTAGAAATTTCGTTTACACGATTCTCAAGCCCATCAAATTACTTTTAAGACAGCTTCAAGTCTTTATCAGGATAAATAAAACTTCTGATGAAGTTTATTAGTCGTTTTAATTTTGTATTTTTCATTGAACCCACAAAGTTTCCGTTATGAATATAGAGAAATCTCAAATAGCTGCATTCAACCAGGGACTTCAGCAATCCCATGAAAGGAATTTCAATCACATCGCTGAAAATATCAAAGACCTTCCGGAGGTATTGCAGAAGTTGCAGGACTTCCAGGTAGCTATTCCCAGTTGGGCTTTAGGCACCGGTGGTACCCGTTTCGGTCGTTTTTCCGGTGGTGGTGAACCGCGTAATATCGAAGAGAAAATCACGGACGTAGGCTTACTGCATGCTTTGAACAGAAGCAGTGGCGCTATCTCTCTCCATATCCCCTGGGATATTCCGGAAAACGCGGCGGCTATTAAAGCATTGGCGGCGCAACATGATATACGTTTTGATGCGGTCAACTCCAATACTTTCCAGGACCAGCCGGACCAGGCCCATAGCTATAAGTTCGGTTCCCTCCATCATACGGATAAGGCAGTACGGAAACAGGCGATAGAACATAATATTGAAGTGATCCGTTATGGTATGGACTTAGGCTCTAATGCTTTAAGCCTGTGGCTGGCAGATGGTTCCTGCTTCCCCGGTCAGCTGAATTTCAGAGGTGCTTTCAAACGTACGCTGGATAGTTTACAGGAGATTTATGCAGCTTTACCTGCCGACTGGAAATTATGGATCGAGTATAAAGCATATGAGCCTAATTTCTATTCCACCACTATCGGAGATTGGGGACAATCCTTATTATTTGCCAATAAACTGGGCCCTAAAGCGCAGACACTGGTAGATCTTGGTCATCATCTTCCTAATGCTAATATCGAACAGATCGTATCACTCTTATTGATGGAAGGCAAACTGGCCGGTTTCCATTTTAATGATTCCAAATATGGGGATGATGATTTAACAGTGGGCAGTATCAACCCTTATCAGCTATTCCTCATTTTTAACGAATTGGTAGAAGGGATGGATGCGCGTAGTATGAATCATGCCACTGATCTTGGCTGGATGATAGATGCTTCTCATAATGTAAAAGATCCTCTGGAAGATCTATTGCAATCCGTAGAAGCGATCATGATCGCTTATGCACAGGCATTGCTGGTAGATAGAAAAGCATTGCAGATAGCCCAGCAGGAGAATGATGCAGTGGCTGCACAGGAGATCTTACAGCATGCATACCGTACGGATGTACGTCCGCTGATTGCACAGGCGCGTTTATTGGCTGGTGGTGTTTTAGAGCCGGTGTATTTCTACAGGAAATTAAAAGTAAGAGAAGGATTGATTAAAGAAAGAGGATTGAAAACGGTAGCTACGGGACTATGAACTGTATAGCGATACTAGATATAGGTAAGACGAATAAGAAATTATTCCTGATAGATGAACATTACAGAATAGTATGGGAACGGGGTGAGAGCTTCCCCGAAACCATAGATGAAGATGGAGACGCCTGTGAAGATGTAATTTTGCTGACCGATTGGGTAAAGAAAAGCCTGAAAGAATTAACACAGTTACCTGGATTTACCGTAAAAGCGCTGAATTTCAGTACCTATGGCGCCAGCCTCGTATACCTGGATGATCAGGGCCAGGTGGCTGCGCCTTTATATAACTATCTGAAGCCCTATCCTGGCACTTTGCAACAACAGTTCCAGGATAGCTACGGCTCTCTCAGCTGGGAAACAGCATCACCGGCATTAGGGAGCCTGAATGCCGGATTACAATTATATCGTCTGAAGTATTTACAACCTGCCTTATATGCGAGGGTCCGGTATGCCCTACATCTTCCCCAATATATCAGTTACCTGGTAACTGGCCGTCCTTTGGCAGATATCACCAGTGTCGGCTGCCATACCATGTTATGGGACTTTACGACGCAGGATTATCATTATTGGGTGAAAAAAGAGGGCCTGACAGATAAACTCCCACCCTTTTTCCCTTGTAATGAAACGATGAGGACAACTTTGCCCGGCAATGAAACGATAGGAACAACTTTGTCTGGCAATGAAACGATGGGAACAGCTTTGCCGAATAATGAAACGATAAATACAGCTGATTACCAGGTGGGGGCCGGACTGCATGACAGTTCAGCAGCCTTAATCCCTTATCTCACCAGTTTCTCCGCACCTTTTGTGCTGATCTCTACCGGTACATGGTGTATTACCCTGAATCCCTTCAATAAACAGCCATTAACCGCTGCGGAACTGGAACAGGACTGCCTCTGTTATCTCACTTATGAAGGCAACCCTGTAAAGGCGGCCAGGATTTTTGCCGGTAACGAACATGAGCAGCAGGTACGCAGGCTGGCAGAATATTATCAGACACCGGTAAATTACTACCAGCAGGTTGCCTTTGACCCAGCTATATTTGCTTTATTGCATCCGGCGGATATTTCCCGGTTTGCAGACAGGTCTTTAAATGACTTTGCCAGTTATGAAATCGCCTATCACCGCCTGATGATGGACATCATGGAACAGCAAAAGCATTCTACAGAATTAGTGACTACCGGAACACCGGTGAAGCGTATTTTTGTAGACGGCGGTTTTGGCAGGAACCCGGTGTATATGCATCTGCTGGCGGCAGCATTCCCCGATATGGAAGTATATGCGGCTTCAGTAGCACAGGCAACGGCCATAGGAGCGGCACTGGCTATTCACCAGCGCTGGAACCCGCAGCCATTACCCGGAGACCTGGTAGAGATGAGGTTGTATACGCATAATAAGACGATATAAATGAAAGTAGGACTCTTCATACCATGCTACATAGATCAGTTTTACCCGCAGGTGGGCATTGCCACATTATCCCTGCTGGAGAAGCTGGGTTGTGAAGTAGTATACCCGCAGGGGCAAACCTGCTGCGGACAGCCCATGGCCAACTCCGGCTTTGAGCATTTGACGACAGGTTGTAATGAACTGTTCGTGGATCATTTCCAGGATTACGATTATATAGTAGGCCCTTCGGGTAGTTGTGTACTGCATATCAAGGACCATCTGCATGTGCATGGCCGGGAAGAAGCGGCTACACATGTGCGTCGGCATATCTACGAGCTGGCGGAGTTTTTAACGGATGTATTGCATGTAACAAGCCTGCCTGCGAAATTCCCGCATAAGGTAGGGGTACACCAGAGTTGTCACGGGCAACGTGGACTGGGACTTGCCCAGATGAGCGAGTTAGTGGCCGCACCATTCTCCAAGCCACAGCAGTTATTGCAGATGGTGGAAGGACTGGAACTGGTGGAGCTGAAACGTACAGACGAATGCTGTGGTTTTGGCGGTACTTTCTGTGTGTTTGAAGAAGCCGTATCTGTAAAGATGGGGAAAGACCGTATCACAGATCATGTAAATAACGGAGCGGAATATATTACCGGAAATGATGTAAGCTGTCTGATGCACCTGGAAGGGATTTTGCGTCGTCAGCAAAGCCCAGTTAAAGTATTGCATATTGCGGAGATCCTGAATAATAGTTTATGACAGAACATAAAGAACACGCGGAGCTGGCAGAGAAATTTAATGCCGATGAGGCCAGGGTCGACTGGCACGATGAAACGTTGTGGTGGGTACGGCAGAAGAGAGATAAGATGGCCTGGAGTATTCCTGAATGGGAGAACTTACGGGAAGCAGCCTCGCGGATCAAACATAATGTGCTGGGCAACCTGCACGATTACCTGCTGGAATTTGAACGTAATGCACAACAGAACGGGGCAGTAGTGCACTGGGCTGCGGATGCGGCAGAACATAACCGTATCGTGCTAGGGTTGCTGAAAGAACAGGGGGTACAGCGTATGGTGAAGAGCAAGTCCATGCTCACGGAAGAGTGTCATTTGAACCCCTACCTGGCGGAGAACGGCATTGAAGTCATTGATACTGATTTAGGAGAACGTATTGTGCAGCTGGCAAAGGAAGCACCAAGTCATATTGTATTGCCTTGTATCCATAAAAAGAAGGAAGAGATAGGGGAGTTGTTCCATGAACATTTAGGTACGCCTGAAGGCAATGCAGATCCCAAGTTTCTGACAGCAGCAGCGCGTTTGCATTTACGTAAAGAGTTTATACAGTCGCGCGTAGCAATTACCGGTGTCAACTTCGCTGTAGCGGAAACAGGGGAGATGGTAGTTTGTACGAATGAGGGGAATGCAGATATGGGTGCTCATCTGGCAGATGTACATATTGCCTGCATGGGAGTAGAGAAGATCATTCCGAAGCGTCGTCATTTAGGCGTGTTTTTACGGTTGCTGGCACGCAGTGCTACCGGTCAGCCTATTACTACGTACAGCAGTCATTTCCGCAGGCCTAAGGAAGGGCAGCAGTTGCATATTGTATTGGTGGACAATGGCCGCAGCCGGCAACTGGGCAGAGAGGACTTCCGTAATTCATTGAAGTGTATCCGTTGCGGGGCTTGTATGAATACCTGTCCGGTTTACAGGCGTAGTGGAGGGCATAGTTATCATAATGCCATTGCAGGGCCGATAGGGGCTATTTTAGCGCCCAACCTGGATATGAAGGAGTATAAGGATTTACCGTTTGCCTCTACTTTGTGTGGGTCCTGTTCGAATGTTTGTCCGGTGAAGATCGATATTCATCAGCAGTTATATAAATGGCGGCAGGTGATCACACAGGAAGGATATAGTGATACTTCCAAGAAGGCGGGGATGCAGGCAATGAATTTTGTCCTGTCCAAACCCGGTGTATTTAAATTTGCAGGCAGTGCAGGCAGAATGATGATGAGAACATTCCCTGGGATGTTGAATATTAAATTGAACCCCTGGGCCAAGCAGCGGGAGATGCCGGTAGCGCCGAAGTTATCATTTGCAGAGTGGTACAAGAAAAACAAAAAGTGATATATATAATAAAGATTTTTCTACATAATAAAAAGTAAATTATTTCATCAGGGATTTTTATTTCTCATGATGACAACTTAATTTAGATAAACGCTGTTTTATAGCAGCACTTATTCTCAATCCAATATAGCATTCCAGTTTATTTTAGTTTTTAATCACCAATAACACCAGAACACAAAAAGTATTATTCATTTTTTTTATCACTAACACCACATACATTAGTCAGCATTATTTTTACGATCCATATCCTGTAGAAATAGCTGTATGACTGACTGTACCCCTTAGATTTCTATTATTACTTATCAGGATGTAATCATCCGTTTTCATTTCCCGATACTTGTATCCCGGGTCATAGAATGTATTGCTGCATATGGACCATATGCATAGGAATAAACATAGGAATATGCATAGGAATAAGCATAAGAATATGCATAGGAATATGAATAAAGAGTAGTGTCTCCGTTTAATCTTCGCGCAGATGTTGTACAGAAATAAATACACCTTTTCTGACGTGAATATCAGGTGAAGTTAAATTGAAAAACTAATCCTGAGCCCATATTCTAAGGTTACATCAGGGAACTAAACAGTCAGATGCAGTGTATTTATTCTGTACAACATCTGGCAAACATAATATTCAACTGAGACGCTACTGAATAAAGTATTCATAATATTCAAACAGAGACACTACCGAATAAAGTATTCATTGGTCATAATATTCAAACAGAGACGAAGTATTTCCTAACAACAAAAATCTGATAAATTATGGATGGAATTATCGGGGAGATCCGCTCCTTTGCTTTTAACTATCCGCCTGAAGGCTGGTTATTTTGTAATGGTACACAGTATGCGATCCAGCAATATGCTGCGCTATACACCATTATAGGCACACATTTCGGCGGGAACGGGACCACCACTTTTAATGTGCCGAACCTTTCAGGTACTATCCTCACCGGCGCACAGGCAGGGATACCGAATCATGCAATATGGTCCAAGGGCGGAACTGAAACCATTACGCTGGGGCTAACACAGTTGCCTTCACACAATCATGCAGTCAATATCGTCACCAGGAATAAGGCCACACAATCCGCCACGGGAACAGCACAGCCGGGCAGTACTGTTTACCTGACCAATGCATTCTGCGTAGGGGATAATAAGGGGATTGTTGCCTATACTGCCGCGGCAGGGAATCCTGTTAACATGCATTCGGCCGCTATTCTGCCTGCTGGCGGAGGATTGTCACATTCAAATATGGCACCTTTCCTGGCCATGAATTTTTGTATCTGTTACGAAGGTACATATCCTGAACGTCCCTGATTTATTATTCACCTTATCTTAATAAAATATTTATATGGACTACTACTTAGGAGAGATCCGTCTTTTCCCGTACAACCGTATCCCTTCAAACTGGTTACTCTGTAACGGACAACAACTTCAGGTAAATCAAAACGCTGCATTGTTCTCGCTGATAGGCGCTTATTTTGGAGGAGATGGCAAAACTGTTTTTAATATCCCTAACCTGAACGGCCGCGCTATTCTTGGGTATACTACTGCCAGCACAACCGCCACTATTTATAAAATGGGCCAGGCGGGAGGAACGGAGAAAGTTGTACTTACCACCAGTCAGATACCGGCTCACTTTCATTTGCTGGAGGCGGATAATACTTACGATTCAGGCGGAGCTAATACCCATTACCTGGGTAATCCCAATACGCCAACAGTGGCCACACAAGCGGCAAAGAATGCGGCAAACGCAAATCTCTATGCTGCGCCCGTTGCAGGTTCGTTGGTACCCATGGGACCCTGTATCGGGGATACAGGTGCTTCTGCAGGTCATGAAAACCGGGGCCCGTACCTGGTCATGAGCTATTGCATCGCTATCCAGGGCTTGTATCCAACAAGACCCTGAATGAATAAATACATTGATTAATCACAAATCTATACTTCATGGATCCATACGTTGGAGAAATCAGGGTTTTCGCGGGTGATTTTGCACCCGTAGGCTGGGCCATATGTGACGGCTCATTGTTAAAAGTATCAGATTACCAGGCCTTATTTGCCCTGTTGGGAACTGTTTACGGAGGTAATGGCTCTACAACTTTCGGATTACCGAATCTCCATTTAAAGGTGCCCGTTGGTACAGGTACCATTTCCGCTGCAGGCGGTACAGGTACCTATGTACTGGCTGCCAGTGGCGGTGCTGCCCAGGTAGTAATCGACAGCGCTACTTTACCTGCACATACGCATGTTTTCCAGGCGGTAAATGTTGCAGCTACTACCGGTAGCCCTTCCAATGCTTTGCTGGCAAAAACAAATGGTAATAACAGTACTTTAACACCTCCTTATCCGGATGTAACGCTGTATACAGCATTGCCCGTACCAGACGGCGGAACTACTACTACGAACGGTGCATTAGCAAGCAGTACCTGTCAACAGACAGGAGGGAATGCGGCACACGATAACCAGATGCCATATATCAGTTTCAATTATATTATAGCATTGAACGGAATATTCCCTCAACCATCATAATCATAGCTATACATGTATATTGGTATTATTTCCAATTCGGATGAATGCATCCCATTGGCTTACACACTTGCAAACCAGGGTTTGCAGGTGTGTGTCTTTTTGTCTCCTTCCCCCGACAATTATATCAATGAGAAAGTAATAAAATTGTTGCAGACTGCGAGGATCCCTTATACAATTGAAAAGCATCCAAAGGCGGATGTATATAACTGGCTGATGAAAGAACGCCTTCCTGTAATATTCGTGCTGGGTTATAAATACCTGCTGGACGTAAAAAAGATCGGGATGCTGAACATTGCTGCATTCAATATCCATTATGGGGCATTGCCTTCTTTCAGAGGTCCTGTGCCTGTATTCTGGCAATTAAAACGGGGGCGCCCATCCCTGGAAGTTTCCATTCATCGCCTGTCTGAAAAATTTGATGATGGGGCGGTTGTCTGGAAAAAGGATACGCCTGATATGCCCTATTATAATTATAGTTATGTGCATCAGCTATTCAGCAGATTATGTATTGAAGGTGTGCAGTTCATCCTGCGGATGCTGCAATCCCATCTGCCATTACCTGATATGCGCGACAGCAAAACTAAGTCTGAATATCAGAAACGTCCCCAGTTGGCAGATGTGACGATCAACTGGCAGACAATGACCGCTGTAGAGATCTGTAATCTTGTACGGGCATGTAATCCCTGGAATAAAGGGGCACAGACCTTCTTTAATAAACAAGAAGTAAAATTCATGGATGCATTGGTAGTGCATACGCTTGTTACTGAAATGGCCGGTACTATAGTGCAGAGTGATGAACGCTTGCTGATAGCCTGTGCTGATGGACAAATGATCAATGTAAATATGCTGTATTCAGGCGATTTTTTCGTACCTGCTTATCATGCAGCAGCATGGGGATTTTTAAAAGGAAAAATATTCGGATAAAATAAACAGTTGTATAATAAATAAAGGCCTTTCTCTTCAACGGCAGTCTTTATAAAAGAGGGATCAATAAGGGTACTTCTTTTCAACAGGATCTTTTATCAAAAAAAGGATGTATTAATAAAGGCCTTTCGCTTCAGCGACGGGCAGTCTTCCTAAAAAGAGATTATATCAATAAAGACCTTTCTCTTCAACGGCAGTCTTTATAAAAGAGGGATCAATAAGGGTATTTCTTTTCAACAGGAGTCTTTTATCAAAAAAAGGATGTATTAATAAAGGCCTTTCGCTTCAGCGACGGGCAGTCTTCCTAAAAAGAGATTATATCAATAAAGGTCTCTCTCTTTAACGGGCAGTCTTTATAAAAAGGGATTGTATCAATGAAGGCCTTTCTCTTCAACAGGGAGTCTTCATCAAAGAGGGATCAATAAGGGTATTTCTTTTCAACAGGGAGTCTTTATCAAAAAAAGGATGTATTAATAAAGGCCTTTCGCTTCAGCGACGGGCAGTCTTCATAAAAGAGATTATATCAATAAAGACCCTTCTCTTCAACGGCAGTCTTTATAAAAGAAGAATCAATAAGGGTATTTCTTTTCAACAGGGAGTCTTTTATCAAAAAAAGGATGTATTAATAAAGGCCTTTCGCTTCAGCGACGGGCAGTCTTCGTAAAAGAGATTATATCAATAAAGGTCTTTCTCTTTAACAGGCAGGCTTCATCAAAAGAGATAAGTAAAGGGTCTGGAAATGCATCTGAATAGCAAGATGCCCACATGGAAAAGAAGTTGTACAAAAATAAATAAAGGGTCTGAGAATCGTCTAAATGGCGATAAGTCTCCATCAGGTACCTGAACAAAGAGAGCCTGTATCGTAAGTTCGATACAGGCTCTTTGTTTGTGCTACATGGAAAAAAATCAGCTTAACTCTGAACCGAAGTCGGGGCCGCCGCCACCAAGACCTAATGTTTCATCGTTAACAGATAGTACTGTGAAGGCTGGAGTTACCCAGGGTTGTTTAGGTTGTAACTCTGTTGTTTCGTTTTTCATAATATACGTTTTGGATGATTGTTTTTTAATTTTTATTCCAGGAACAACTATCCTCTATTACCGAAACAAGTATCTGGTGATTTTGTTCAGTTTTCATCATTACTAAAGCTCCATTAACAGTTGCCGGTCGCTTCACGGCCTCATAATTATAACCATAATCATCCACCATCGTGTTTGTAATAAACAGCAATGAGGTTGTAGCAAAAATAAATAAAGGGCCTGAGGATCGTCTAAATAGCGATAAGTCTCCACCAGGTACCCGAACGAAAAGAGATTGTATCGCAAATACGATACAACCCCATGTTGAATTTGATTCTATTTTTGAAAAGGATATGGTTTTTAGAATGTAATATCAATCAGCTCAAGAGGGCAAAAAAGTCAGGCCATGAGCCAATTCCACCTAATGTTTCATCGTTAACAGATAGTACAGTGAACGATGGAGTTACCCAGAGTTTTTTAGGCTGTGGCGGCTCTGTTGTTTCGTTTTCCATTATATACATTTTGGATGATTGTTGAAATATCAATCAGCTTAACTCTGAAGCAAAGTCGGGGCCACCTCCACCAAGACCTAATGTTTCATCGTTAACAGATAATACGGTGAAGGCCGGAGTGATCCAGGATTGTTTAGGTTGTGTTTCTGTTGTTTCGTTTTTCATAAAATGTGTTTTGGATGAGTGCTTAAATCTTTGTTTTTCAAGAAAAATTATACTGATGTTACTCTTCTGTAACAAGTGTCTGATAATTTTGTTCAGTTTCTCATAATAATAAACTGCATTCAGCTTTTAAAAGCGGCTATTACAGAGCAGCGGTATGAATTCTTCCCGCCTGTAACGGTAACACCGCCGCTTTCCAACCATGCATGTGCCAGTATTGAATTGGCTTCTTCACTTTTTCTATGAATGCCGAAATATACGATCGAGACGGCCTTCCGGTTTTTCAACATGATCTTGGCTGCCAGGGCCTGTTCAAAGCAGGCAGTCCTCCAGGGCGACCATCTGCTGGCGCTGCTGATAGCCTTGCGGATGTTTTGTTGCAACAGCTGCTTACTTTCTGTTGATGGCGATGGCTGTTGTGCCGTAATGTTCTTCCCCAGCACCCGTGTAATTTTCCTGAAAGGAATGAAGATCAACACCAGCCTTGCCACTGCCAGCAGTGACCATGCTTCCGCAAAAAGCAGCAGATTGCCGATAGATGTCTTTTGTTGCATGTTATACTAAAGAAGATATCACTGATAATAATTTTTCCGGTTTGCAATGCATTGGTCTGCTGATATAGTAAATATCTACATGTTGTAATAGTTTACTGATGATCTGGAAACTCAATGTCCGCAGGGACTGACTATGTAGTAACACTGGTCTGTAGATCTGATTGGATATGGCTTCAAAAGCCTGCGTCCCTGTTAGCTTTTTGCTTTGTACCTCATTATCTTCTCCAATATCCAGCAATAATATTTTTTTTACAGGATATTCATTACTGTTAAAATCATCATGAAAGAAGATGCCGTATTTATCCATACCCGGCCTTACAGGAAAAGATCTGTCCTGGAAGAACTGATGATCTAATGTAAGCATGGAATCCTCCCATAGTTTGATCATCGGGTATGATGCCGTACCTGTTACCAGGCGCGTTGCCGGTTGTTGCTGCAGCACGGTAATATCATCGCTGAAGATGGTATATCCCTGTTTGCGTAATCCCGCAAGGGTGGTGGACTTACCCGCACCGGAGCGTCCGGATAGCAACACCAGTTCCCCTTCATCTAAAATAGCAGAAGCGTGTAGCGGTAGCAATTTCCTTTGCAGGAGAATGGCAGCTATAGCAGTGGCCAGCACAAACAGCCTGATGCTACGCATTTCCCCATTACCCGTTTCCGGCGCAATAATAATTTCCCTGCCATGAGCAGCATAATAGGTAGCAATATCCTTTACAGAAAAGAGGAGTTCCTCTTCATTAATAATGTAAGAAATATCTTTGCCTTGTAATCTTTTTCCTTCTATCGTCTCTGGCACATTACCGATCTTAACCGTTATATCAGCAACATCAGCTATGGCAGGAAACAATTCGGGAAACTCAATCTCTGAACGGATATGGAGCCCAAAGCCCTGGTAATTATACATGAATCAGGTTTATCACTTACATAGTAACAATGGTTTTCGCATATTGTTCATTAATGAAATGGTTATATGAATTTTAATGTCGCTGGTAATTGTTTTGTAATAATACCTATTTTCGTGTAGTATTAATCCCGAAGACTTGTTTATAAATTCTATTATGAAGAAAGAATGTAACCTGACTCCTGATACATTTGTTTTACGGAATGAACAAAAATTTCTTATCAGTCTTATAGGAGATGAGGTAGTGATGATGGATATCAATAAAGGTGTATATATTGGTATAAACAGCGTTGGCACCAGCATCTGGAATATGCTGGAGCATGCACTTCCCGTAAAGGAAATTGTTTCTTCTCTTACCACGAAGTATGATATCAGTTCTGAGCAATGTGAAAAGGAAACACTTATCTATCTTCAGCAGATGCTGGAGCAGGATATGTTGTCTTTATATTGATCATATGTTAGCTATCGCCGAAGATGATTGTAATTCTGAAGGACCTGTTTCGTTCTATTACGCTGTTATGGCGTGCCGATAAGACTGCTTCCTATATCAATTTTATACTGCAGGTGGTGCTGGCCATATTACCGGTGGCTTCCCTGTTATGTCTCAGATTGCTGATCGATGCGATGATGCCGCCTAATATTAATTTTGCGGCTGCTATCACTCCTCTGGCGGTGTGGGGCGGTATCCAGTTGTTACAGGCCGTTGCCGGCCAGTACGCGGTTTATATTAATACGATGCACCAGCAGCATTTAACGGATTATCTTTCACAGCAGGTATTGAACAAGGCAGTGAATGTAAGCTACGATTACTATGAGAACCCCGTTTATCATGATACGTTACATCTTGCGCAGCAGCAGGTGATCTATAAAACACCGGCAATATTGAACGGGTTCAATGCGATGTTGCTGAACAGTCTTTCTTTGTGTTTCCTGTTCGGGTTCCTGTTTTCACTTAAGCCGCTGTTCGCTCTTTTATTAATTGTATTATCAATACCATTGGCGGTCATTAAATGGTACGCCGGTTTTTCATTGATGCATCTTGAAAGAAAGCTGGCCCCTAAGGAAAGGGAAGCGCATTACCTGTATCATATATTAACGAGCGTGGCCCATGCAAAGGAGGTAAGGATCTTTGGTTTCGGAAAAGATTTCCTGGGCAGGTTCAGTTCTTTCCGGACATTTATTCACCAGGAAAAAGAAAAGCTATATAAAAAGAATACGTTGTACAGTGTGATAGCAGAAGTACTGGAAGTGGCCATTATCACATTTATCCTGGTGTACCTGGCAAAGAACGTATGGGGGAAATTAATAACAGTAGGCGTATTTGTTATATATCTGCAGGGGTTCCAGCGTTTGCAGGCTACTTCAAGGAGTTTCCTGCAGGCATTGGTACAGTTGTTCCAGCAAAGGGTTTTCCTGAGAGATCTCTTCCTGTTCCTGGACCTCCCGCTTCCTGAAACACCGGTGGCCGGTACTGTTTTTCCGCAGGAGAATAAAGGTTTATCCATCCATCATGTTTCATTTCATTATCCGCAAACAGAGAAGCCGGTATTGCGGGATATCTCTTTCCATTGCGCGCCGGGAAATATTATTGCGCTGGTAGGGGAGAACGGCTCGGGTAAATCTACCCTCGTTAAATTGCTGGCACGGTTATATGATCTGCAGACAGGATCTATTGCAGTAGATGGAGTGGATATCTCGGAAATTACATTGCCCGATTTCAGGAATAACAGTACGTTCCTGTTCCAGGACTTTGAAAAATATTTTCTTACAGTAGGGGAGAATATCGCTTTCGAGGCGTTCCATGATCCGGAAAATATGGAAAATATCCGGCAGGCGGCTATACTGGCAGATGCACATCCTTTCATAGCAGAATTGTCTGCTGCTTATAAAAGCCGGATGGGTACCTTGTTCCAGGGCAGCCAGCAGTTAAGCGGAGGACAGTGGCAGAAGCTGGCGCTGGCCAGACTTTTTTACAGGAATGGCAACCTGATGGTGCTGGACGAGCCCACCAGTGCTTTAGATGCTACTGCCGAATATGAGGTGTTTCAGCATATAAAAGCCTCGGTGGGGAATAAAATGGTACTGTTGATCACACACCGCTTGTATAATCTTAAGATAGCCGATCATATCTATTTTATGAAAGAGGGAAAGATCGCAGAAGAAGGAACCTTTGACAGCCTGATAGCGGCGAACGGGTTATTCCGGAACATGTATGATAAACAAAAACTCTGATCGCTGTGGATATTAAAATAATCAAGGAAAGGTATAATACGGAAATAGCGCTCCTGGTGCTGTGCTGCAGGACCTTTCTTAAAACAGCGGATAAGGAACTGTTAAGGTCCTTTATTGCTGATAGTGAGGTTAACTGGAAGAAGGTATATGATCTGAGTACCGTCCATCGTATCAGACCAGTCGTGTTCAATGTATTATTTCATGTGAAGGAACTGGTGGATGAAGATACTTTCAAATTGTTCCGTTCCTATTGCATGAATTTCTCTTCCAGGGTCTTTAGCAGAAAGGCGGAATGCGACCGGATCATCCATATTCTTCAGCAACAGGGCATACATACGCGCATGTATAAAGGCTTTGATCTTGCTGCCTATCTTTACAAGGATATCAGCCTCAGAGAGAGCGCGGATATAGATGTTATTATCGCGGAAAAGGATATTATACCTGTTGTAGATACCCTGAAAAAAGAAGGGTATGAAATGAGGAATAAGGATTTTTATAACAGGTTCCCTAAACGGTATAACCAGGTACAAAAGGATGTTTGTTTTAATAAGAAGGGAGCTTTCGGAGGTACATTCGATTTTGAGTTCCACTTCCGGTTAAGCAAATACAGGATGAGCACGAATGTATTATTCAGCCAGTTACTGGGAGAAGATTATTTGTCGCCCGGACGGGAATATGATCATAAGGACTATTATAAACTATTGCTGATCAATAATGGCGTCAGTGATTATTATCCCACGCTCCGTTCCTTACTCGACCTTACCTTTTTTAATTCGGAAATACCCGTTGCCGGGCTTGAACGGTACGATCTCTTAAGACGGATACTATCTGCTCATCTTTTTGATATGCCTTTCCCTTCGTATGCTGCAGATAATGATCAAAGTCTGGAGAGTACAAGCGCGTTCTTATTAAATGAATTATTAGCCAAGCAGGAAACAAGGAAATCGGATTTTTTAAGGAATGTTTCTCTCAACATCAGGTTCAGTAATAGCCTGGGATTAAAATTGAAAGCCTTACTGGTTACTTTGCGCGTGCTCATCACACCAAATGGCAATGATATCTCCCGTATGCGGCTGCCATTCTATTTTCTCTATTATTTTACGAAGTTCTTCAGGCTCAGTACCAGGCTGTTTGTCAGGTTTTCAGGGGTGGAAGGAAATGATTAGAGGCCGTATCATTTGGTACGGCCTCTCTGGTTTGGGGTTATAGTTTTATTAAATTGTCCCCGGTGCATTTAACAGTAAGCACATTGTGTAATGGTATGCTTCTGCAAAGGGATCAGCCGGTTCTCCCATTCTAATAATGTATGATAGATGTCATCCCGGCAATCTGATAACAGATCACAGGCGGGTTGATGGTCTTTGTATTGTGTTATTAATATATTATACTGGTGCAGGGGGACGGATTGATAGGTATCCCTTGCCTTTCTGATAATACTGTTTAGTTGCCCTTTCCATTTCTCACGGTTCCCTTTCTGTCCTCTCCTCACGATTTCCATATACTGTTCTTCCAGTCGGTCGAGGATATTGTTCCATTGTAGTTGTAAGGCGTCCACTTCTTCGGTGAGTCGGGGTGGCATCTGCTGTTGTCTACTGATAAAGAGTTTAAACATAGGTGCTGATTTCACGTAGTAAAGATACGGATCGCCTATACTGCCTGCTAATCTGGGGTGTCTACATTTGGTATACAGAACGACTACGAAGCGTCTACACGGTTCATGGTTCAGGAGGAACAGGGGGGCAGTCCTTCACTTTAGATAGAAAATCAGCAGATAGCTGGCGGACTTCCTCCAATGTTTTATGTTCCTCCTCCAGCAGTTTGCTGACCAGGTTCCCTTTAGAGGTTTTGCCCATCAGCAGGGCGGTAGCGGTGGTATGATCGTGCCATTGGCCAATGGCATCCTGTAGTTTATCGAGGTAGGCAGTATTCAGCCGGAGGCTGGTAGCCATTTTTTCAGGTAAAACGGCAAGAATGTAAAGCAATGTTTTTATTCTTTTCCGGGCAGGGTGAAGCTGGTATACAGAGAAACGATCCAGCACGGAGGCAATGATGCTGAGTTGTGTATCGAACCAGTGCCTGATCTTGTTGTTTTTAACCCCATGGACCTTTTTGCGGAAAGTCTTATCCGCTTTCGAGATCCTTTTGTTGTACTTGTCGTAACGTGCGCGGAATTTGCCGGACTCCCCTTTTATTATACCGGCTTCTTCAGATCTGAGTGCTGTATTATTGACCCGGTAGCGTTTCATTGCCAGCAGGCTGGTATATGCATCCCGGATGGTCCCTGCATGTTTGAAGATCCGTTTTATCTTTTTCAGGCCGGTGGTGGAAAGGTGTTGTCCCTTTAGGGCGTGTGAGAATTGTATAAAAGCCCTTACCTTTTTTATTTCCACCCGTAATTTATGTATAGCTTCCTGACCTCCGTCATTGGAAAAGGTCTGTAACTGATGGTGCATATGGGCCCATCTTTTATGGAGGTATTTCAGCTGCCGTTTCTTTTTCAGCATACCTGTACTTTAAGATTAAGATAAAGTTAGTATTTTCAGCCTTTCAATGAATATTATACATATGAGCAGCCGGGAAACAATTTTAGCAGCTATAAAAGGGAACCAGCCTCCACAGGAGGTATTACCCGATATTGAAGGATTCAGGAACATGAGCCCGGGCGATCCTGCTGCTTTCCGTAAAGTAGTGGAAACATTGGGAGGAGAAGTGATCGATATAGTTCAGTATGCTGATATCAAAGCACATTATAAGGAAGCACCGGCACTTGTGGTGGCGGTAAACCCTGATTTTTACCCTGGGGCTGCCACGGAATGGCAAGCCGGGAACGGGCGTCAGTTAGAACAGGTAGACCTGGCCATTGTACCCGGACAACTAGGCGTTGCGGAAAACGGGGCGGTATGGGTAACGGAAAAGGAGCTGGTGGTGAGGGTATTGCCTTTTATTGCACAGCACCTGGCCATTGTATTATCAGCTTCCAATATTGTCCCTACCATGCATGATGCATACGATCGTATCGGCGGACCAGAGACCGGCTTTGGCGTATTCATAGCAGGCCCTTCCAAAACAGCCGATATTGAGCAGTCGCTTGTTTTAGGTGCACATGGAGCCAAGAGCCTCACTATATTCCTGTTGCCATGAAGATCGCTTTTAAAATGCGCCTGAAACCGGGGTGCAAAGAAGAGTACCGTAAACGCCACGATGCATTGTGGCCGGAGTTACGGCAGTTGCTGAAAGACAATGGCGTCAGTGACTATACTATCTTCCTGGACGAAGAAACGAATACCCTGTTCGGGGTGCAGCAGCAGTCGGGCGCACAATCTTCCCAGGATTTGGGCACCTTACCAGTAGTACAGCGCTGGTGGGCATTTATGGCAGATATTATGGAGACCAATCCGGATAATTCTCCTGTAACGGTGCCTTTAACAGCAGTCTTTCATATGGAATAGAATGGCAGGGTGAATGGAGTATATTTTAAAAAGATAAATAATCATATGGCCTTACCAAACATTTTTGATCAGAAAGTTGCAGATGCCGTTATTGAAAGAATTAACGGACTCTCTGCGGACACTCCTCCTTTATGGGGGAAGATGACCGCCCCGCAAATGCTGGCGCATTGCTGCGTTACTTACGAAATGGTGTATGAAAAAGAGAAATATCCTCCGGTAAAAGGTATCATGAAGCTGATACTGAAATGGATGGTGAAAGATAAGGTAGTCAGTGAAAAGCCCTATAAAAAGAATAGTCCTACAGCGCCGGTTTTTCTTATCAAGGGTCCCAGGGATTTTGAAACAGAGAAGGCAAGGCTGACAGGATTTATAAAAAAGACACAACAACTGGGAGAGAAAGCATTTGATGGGAAGGAATCTCACTCTTTCGGCCCTTTAAGTGTCGCTGAATGGAACAACATGTTCTATAAACATCTCGATCATCATCTGAAACAGTTCGGGAAATAGACCACTACCTTGCATTTAATTTATCGTTCGAGCATATAAGCCAGGGTACCAGATACGAATGCAACAATCATAAAAGCGATAGCATATAGCGTAAGTCCTGTTTCATATAAAAGGATACCTGCTATCCAGAACATTCCTATAGAGAAAAACGTTCTGTAAGGCATCCGCAACCGGTTTTTCGATTTGGGAGCTGCCAGTATTCCCCACACGAATGCCACTAAAGCAGGCAGACCGATCCCGTACAGCCAGGAGGCTATGGATGTATGGTTATGAAAGCCCCAGTAGGAGAAAGACAGCAGCATGCATATTTCCAGTAAAAACATGATGCCTTTATTCAGCGATGTGAAATTTTCCATGCGATCAATATAAGGAATATATCGAATGTATTTCGGGAATGCCAGATTGTTACGATATTAATCATATATCTTAGGGACAGATGAACTATATACAATTTTCCGCATCTTATAATGTAGCGCAACTACAGGCTGAATTAGCCGGCGTACTACAGGAAGAATGGCCGCTGCATTTTAATACACGCGATTTTAATGGCGACTGGCGGAGTATTTCTTTACGTTCTGCGAGTGGGGAGAGTAATGATATTTATGCGCATCCGGACGCGCAGTATAAAGATACGCCGGTGCTTACCCGTATGCCTTATGTAAAGGAGATCCTGGATAGCTGGGCATGTGAGAAGGAATCGGTGCGGTTGTTGTCCCTGGCACCGGGAAGCGTTATCAATCCGCATAAAGATCCCGGATGCGGGTATATGGACGGTTTGTTCAGGGTCCATATCCCTATCATCACCAATCCGGCTGTTTTCTTTACTATCGACGGCACTCAGTTACATCTGAAAGCAGGGGAGTGCTGGTATATGGATTTCAGTACCACACATAGTATCGTGAACAACGGGGATACAGCCAGGGTACACCTGATCATTGATGGTATCCGGAACAGCTGGACGGACAACCTGTTTGCCGCGCATGGATATGATTTATCTCCCAAAAAGATGGATGCAGCCATGAAAGCGCAGATGATAGCAGAACTGGAACGGATGGATACAGATACTGCGCGGAATTTAATTGCCAGTTTAAAAGCGGAGCAATAATGTGGATACCTTATAAGCTGACGAACGGAATAGTGAAATGGATGGACCTTGGGGACAGGCGGATGACCGATCCGTTCTTTGATGAAACGATCCATATTTGCAGGAGTAAACAGCGGGAGCGATCTTCTTTAGAGAGTGTTTCCAGTCCGGACTTTCTCATAGAAGCCAGTAAGGGAGCAGATGCTTTATCTCCCGGTGTTTTTATCTTCCATGTTTCCCGTTGCGGGTCTACCTTGTTATCGCAGGTGTTTTCACAACCGGAAGAGAATATAGCCATTTCGGAAGCACCTTTGCTGGATGAAATATTACAGGTGGGCGATGCTGCTTTATTTAAAGCAGCTGTTACGCTGATGGGGCAGCGGCGGAATTTCAAAGAGACGGATTATATCATTAAATTAGATAGCTGGCATATTCATCATTACTCTCTTTTACGGGAATGGTATCCTGCAACACCGTTTTTCTTTTTGTATCGCAGACCCGATGAAGTGATCGCTTCTCATGCTAAACGGCGGGGTACCCATGCTGTTCCGGGAATGGTGAGTCATGCATTGCTGCAAACGGATGCACCGGAAACATTTGGCGGAGATTTTAACCGGTATACAGCGCAGGTACTAACTCAATACTTTTTACAGTTACAGGGTATTTTGAACTTACATCACCCTAAGAATGTTTTTTTCGATTACGCTTCCGGTGGAAAAGCAATGATAGCCGCTTTTAGCGCGTTTACAGGTGTGCCGGTACGTGATATGGACCAGGCGAATACCCGTTTAGGTTATCATAGTAAATTTACGCAGGAAGTTTTCACACCAGAAGCACCAGTAGATGCGCAATTCTTTTTTGATGATTGTCAGGCCGCTTATGAGCAGCTAAGAACTTTACATGTATGATGGATTTCCTGTTTGTTTTTTATGCAACTCATATGGGCAAAAAGCAGCAAACTGCGGTCCCGATATATGAGAATTTTTCACATGCAGAAGATATCTGGATGAATATCTTTGGTTTGGGAAAATTCGAGACGTACCAGTTTTTGTATGCCGAATGCAGGGATATTGATCATTTCAAATCCTGGATCATTGATGTAAAAGGAGCTGAGTTTTTCCATCATGCTACATTGCAGTTTAATAACTGGCAGGCCTCTTCTTCGGTGTCAGCTACTATTTCTCCTACTTTATTAAGTCCTGCCCAGTTATTATGCTGGGAACAGCAAGGTTATCTTAAAATAAGTGGTTTAGTGGAGGATGTTTTATGTGACGCTGTAAAAGACCTGATCTCTGATCATTTAAATCTCTCTGACAGCTGGTATCCCGCGCATCCCGACTGGCACGGTCTGATGTTACAGGTGTACCAGGATGCACGTTTGGAAGCTATCCGGAAACATCCCCAGGTCCACCGGTTATTCGCTGAACTTTATAATACGCTCAACATTATCTCCAATACGGATAAACTGAGTTTTAATCCTCCTGAAACTGACTCCTGGAAGTTCAAAGGCAGTGCGCTTCACTGGGACCTTGATCTTTCCAAACCTGTTGAATATTATATCCAGGGACTTATTTACCTGGATGATGTACCGGAAGACCGGGGCCCGTTAATTCTCGTTCCGGGGTTTCATCATCAGTTTACTGATTTCATACAATCATTTTCTTCTTTGGATGAGGCTATTGTGGCAGTGCGTGCCGTTACTTCTCCTATACCTGTACCTGGCGTGAAAGGGGATGTGGTCGTATGGCTGAGTACCTTGCCTCATGCAGCAAGTGCGAACCATTCTACCCAGCCCAGGTTTGTCCAATACCTTAATTTCTCTACATTATAATGGGGCATATTATACAGTTCACCGGGTTGTCAGGAACGGGTAAGACCACGTTATCCAATTCCCTGCTTGCCTGGGGCGATTCTCTTGGTCTGCGCATTAAACTGATAGACGGGGACGTTTACCGCCAGACGCTTTGTAAAGACCTTGGCTTCAGTAAAGCCGACCGCCTGGAGAATATTGCGCGTTTAGGGGCGTATGCGTGGTCTTTGATAGATGTTTACGACTTCATCATCATTGCGGCTATCAATCCTTATGAAGAGGCGCGTATCAGCCTTAAACGCCAATACGGTGCGTTCCTCATCTGGCTGCGATGTGACTTGCAGACTTTAATTGCCCGCGATCCCAAAGGTTTGTACCGGAAAGCGCTCTTACCCGATCATCATCCGGATAAGATCCATAACCTTACTGGTTTGAATGATACCTTTGAAGCGTCTTTCATTGCTGATTTAATTGTGGATACTGATGCATTGAATGCGGAGGAGACATTGTGGGTTGTTGTGAGGTTCTTAACTGCCGTTATCTAAGAAGTAGCCGGTCCTATTGCCGGCTTTTATTGCTTTTACATAAATGATCCTTCTCATTTTCAGGTGGTGTATCCGGATAATAATTTTATCAGCAGCTTTTTTATTGCTCTCCTTTATATACTGAATAGTTTCCGGAGTTAACACCTTCCGGATATCTGCGTCGATTTCGCGGAACTCAATTCTTTCGGACAGCTGATCCAATAGGATTTCCCGGT
>Ga0209258_100308_pt1 | contig 77195 bp, 74 predicted proteins | sample Araplaol_mTSA_r2_FD_184281 | JGI IMG/M metagenome (GOLD analysis project Ga0209258, IMG submission 184281) | Arabidopsis root microbial communities from North Carolina, USA - plate scrape CL_Col_mTSA_r2 (SPAdes) (version 2) | ecosystem: Host-associated > Plants > Roots > Endosphere | place: USA...
GACGTCGCGGTGGATTGATGCCGGCGGCATGGCGTCGCCTCCAGGACTGGGCCGAGCGGCGCCTGCCTGCGCTGACCCGCTACAAGCGGCCCGAGAGCCTGCCCATCACGTTGCATCGTCGGCGCGTATACATCGTGCCGACCGCCTTCGGTGCCGCATTCACCCTGCTGTTGCTGGTGATGTTGCTGGGTGCGCTCAACTACGCCAACAACGCAGCGCTCCTGCTTACCTGCATGCTCGGCTCGGCGAGCGCCACCAGCATGCTCGTGGCGTTCCGCAGTCTGCACGGCTTGCGCCTGACCGCTATCCGCCAGGGTCACGCGATCGCGGGCGAACGCATGGTGATCCAGCTGGTGTTCGCCGCCGATGATCATGCCCATGCCTCCGTGCATGCCGATATGGACGGCCAAACGGAAACGTTCATGGCGCCCGTCCGTACGGAAACCTGGGTCTCGCTCCATCTCGCCACATCCCAGCGCGGCTGGCACCCCGTGCCGCGCATCAAGCTGTGGAGCAACTGGCCCGTAGGGTTGTTCCATGCTTGGAGCTGGATTCATCCGGACCACGCTGTGCTCGTATGGCCACGTCCCGAACTGGCCGGACCGCCGCCGGTGCTTCAGGGCGAGCACGATCTGCGCCGCCGCCTGCATCAGGGCGAAGACATTGCAGCGTTGCGCGACTACCGGCCCGGCGATCCGCAGCGCCATATCGCGTGGAAACACAGCGCCCGCCACGAACATCTGCTGGTGAAGGACTTCGAGCAACCCGAAGCCCGTGAGGAATGGCATCTCGATTGGCGCGCCCTGCCGTCCTTGTCGCCCGAAGCTCGCATTGCGCGCCTGGCGCGATGGCTGGGCGAGGCCGAAGCGGTCGGCCGTCCCACCGCGCTGTGGCTGCCTGGCGAAGATATCGCGCTTGGTCACGGGCGCAGCCATTACGTGCACTGCATGAACGCGCTGGCGCGACTGCCATGATCCGCATCGCCCTGTTTCGCCGCAGTCCCAAGGTGCCGCTGGAAACGCGGCCCTTCGACCTGCTTTGCCTCACGGTGGCCGTGGTGCTTGCCGTGCACGCGCCGCACATGCCGATATGGCTGAGCATTGCGCTGGCTGCAACCCTGGGTGCGCGCTGGTGGCAGCGTCGTCGATACGGTGGTCGTGCACCGATCACGCTGAAGCTGCCGCTGGTCGCGCTGCTGTCGGGAGCCGTGATCTTCTATTACGGCAGCCTGTTCGGACGCGAACCCGGCGCTGCCCTGGCCGTGGGCTTGCTCGTCCTGAAACTGCTGGAATCGGAGACGGCGCGCGATGCACGCGTCGGCGCGGCGTTCTCCTGTTTCGCGTTGATGAGCGCCCTGCTGTTCGACCAGGGCATGGTTGCAACCGTGCTGGTGGCGCTGGGCCTGCTGCCGGCCCTGGCCACCCTGCGCGCGCTGGAGCCTGCCCAGCCGCCAAGCACCCTGCCCCGCGAACTGCTGCCTGCACTTGCGCTGCTCGGGGCATCCTTGCCGCTGGCCCTGCTGGCGTTCGTGCTGGTGCCGCGCCTCAGTTCACCCCTGTGGGGTACGCCAAACCCGGGCCAGGCGCGCACCGGCCTCAGCGAGGACATGTCGCCGGGCGATTTCACCGACCTGCTTACCGATGACCGCCCCGCCATGCGCGTGAGCTTCGAAGGTGCACCGCCGCCGGCCGCGCAGCGCTACTTCCGCGCCTATGTCATGTGGAATTACGACGGGCGCCAGTGGCGCCATATCGGTACGGGCGGCGCGCCTGGCGACGTCGAACGCGCAGGCGCGGTGAGGCGATACACCGTCGCCCTGGAGGGCAGTGGCCAGCGCGTACTGCCGGCACTGGATGTGCCTGTCGAAGCACCGGACCACGCGTTTCTCAACGTCGACCACGAGGTGCTGTCCGATCGCCCGGTGAACGACACACGGATCTATACACTTCGCTCGGCCTCGTCCTACCGCCTGGATCCGCAACTCGACGAACGCGAGCGTCGTCGCGGATTGCGGCTGCCCGCCAACTTCAATCCGCAGACCCTCGCATTGGCGCACCGCTGGCGCACCGAGTTCGGCAGCAACGACAAGGCCATCGTCCAGGCGGCCTTGAAGCTGTTTCACGATGGCGGCTTCAGTTACACGCTCGCGCCCGCGCCGTTGGGCAGGAACGCTGTGGATGATTTCCTGTTCTCCACGCATGAAGGCTTCTGCGAGCACTACTCGTCCGCGTTTACCGTGCTCATGCGCGCTGCCGGCATTCCCGCGCGTGTCGTCACCGGTTACCAGGGCGGGTACTGGAATGAGCTCGGCAATTACCTGCTGGTGCGGCAGTCGGACGCGCACGCATGGAGCGAAGTGTGGATGCCCGGTGAAGGTTGGCGGCGCGTCGATCCCACGGCCGCCGTGCGGCCTGAGCGCGTCAGTCTCGGCGCCGCCGCTGCGGCATCGGGCGCTGCCGCCGCGTGGGCGCCCAATCAATGGTGGCTTGGACTGCGCAACCGCTGGGACGTCGTCAACCGCTGGTGGAACCAAGGCGTTATCGGTTTTGACACACTGCGACAGCATGGATTGCTGACACCGTTCGGCCTGCATGACGCCGACCCGGGCATGTTGGGGTTGCTGCTGGCCGTCGGCGGTTCGCTGTTTGCGGCGCTGGGACTGGCATGGGCGATGTGGAAGCGCCCCGCGAACGATCCGGCTCGCGCATCGATGCAGTTGTTGGAGCGGCGGCTGGCTTCGCTGGGCGTAGTCCGGCGCCATAGCGAGGGACCGCAGCACTTCTTCGTCCGCGCGTCCCGGGCCCTCCCCACCCACCGCGCGGAACTGGAACGCTTGATGAGGACGTATCTGGAATTGCGTTACGCCTACGACGAGCCGCCGCCGGAACTGCTGAAGAACTTTCGACAGGCCGCACGGGACTTTCGACCGCGTCGCATGGTCAAATGATATTGAACCGCGGGCGCGCCGCGCCTGCTACACGATGGAGAAAGCGTCATGTCCATGTACAAGCCGTTGATTCTCGCGACTGCCATCGGCACGCTGGCCGCCTGCGCAACGGTGCCGCAGCCATTGCAAGGCACGTTCACCGAGATCACGTCGGTCGGCGCCCAGCAGGGCGGTGGTGGTGAAGTCCAGGTGCGCTGGGGCGGCCAGATCATCGAAACCCGTCCCGGACCCAACGAAACCTGCTTCTTCGTCCTGCAGCGTCCGCTGGATGACCAGGCGCGCCCGAAGGCGGCCAGCAGCAGCAACAGCGATACGCAGGGCCGCTTCGTCGCGTGCCGCGCAGGCTTCTACGATCCGGAAGTATTCGCCCGCGATCGCGACATTACCGTCACCGGCGTATTGCACGGCACCATGCAGGAGAAGGTAGGCGAGTACAACTACGCCTACCCGCGCGTCGACGCCAATGTGGTCTACCTGTGGCCGGAGCGCGTGATGGTGAATTACGGCCCTGGCTGGTACGACCCGTTCTGGGGACCGTATTGGGGGCCGTGGGGGCCGTATGGCTGGGGTGGCTATGGCTATTGGGGCGGCTATTACCCGACGCGCGTGATCGTGCGGCCGGTGCCCCGCCCCATGCCTCACCACTGATCCAAACAAAAAACGCCGGCCTCGCGCCGGCGTTTTCTTTTGAGTCTTCCACGTGGAACTCACGCGTTGCGAGTGTTCCAGCAGCGCCGGATCAGCCTGGCGGCCAGTGCATCTGGCGGCCCGCCAGCAGATGCACGTGCAGATGGAACACCGTCTGCCCGCCATGTTCATTGCAGTTGATCACCGTGCGATAGCCCTGCTCCGCCAGCCCTTCCTGTCGCGCGTACGCCGCCGCGGCGAGCAGCAGCTTGCCGAGCAGCTCCGCGTCCGCCGCTGTCGCGGCGTCCAGCGTAGCGATGGCACGCTTCGGCACGAACAGTACATGCACCGGCGCCTGAGGATTGAGGTCGCGGAACGCCAGCACGTCGTCGTCTTCGTAGACGATGTCCGCGGGAATTTCGCGACGAACGATCTTGCCGAAAATGGTGTCGCCCATGTCAGGACTCCGTTCGTTCAAAGACGCAGCAACATACCGTGCGCGCCCGGCGCCACCAGCTTGAAGCCGAATTTTTCGTAGAGCTCGTGCGCGGTGCCGTCTGCGATCAGCCCGATCATGGCGCGCCTGGGTGCGCGCGCATGCACTTCATCCATCAGTGCCTGCATGATGCGCCGGCCCCAGCCCTGTCCCTGCCGTTCCGGCGTTACCGCGATATCGACGACCCACAGGAAGAGGCCGCCGTCACCGACGATGCGGCCCATGCCGATCAATTCGCTGCCATCGCGTACGCATACGGAGCACCAGCTTGCAGGCAAACCGATGGTGGCGCCCTCTTCGCTCATGGCGCTGAGGCCTGCCGCGACACGCAACGCGCGGTACTCGTCGCTGCCGGGAATTTCGCGGGAAAGCTGTGGCGCCATCGATGTTCAGTCCAGTGATTGCCGGCTGCCGAAGGCATGGGCCAGCGTGCCGCGGTCCACGTATTCCAACTCGCCGCCGAGAGGCACGCCATGCGCCAGCCGCGTGGGCCGCACGTTGGCGGCGCGCGCGAGCTGCGCCAGATAATGCGCGGTCGCCTCGCCTTCCACGGTGGGATTGGTGGCGATGATCATTTCCTCGATGTCGCCTTCGGCGAGGCGGTCGGCGAGCAAATCCAGGCCCAGCTCCTGCGGGCCCAGGCCATCCAGCGGCGAGAGACGGCCCAGCAACACGAAGTACTGCCCGCGATAACCCGTGGCCTGCTCGATCGCGGCCAGCTCGGTCGGCGACTCCACCACGCACAGCACCTGCCGGTCACGGCTGCTGCTGGCGCACAGCGTGCACACCGGTGTCTCGCTGAAATTGCGGCAGCGGGAACAATTGCCGATATCGCGCATCGCCTGCCCCAGCACCTGCGACAGGCGCAAGCCGCGCTCGCGATCGCGCTCCAGCAGATGGAAGGCCATCCGCTGCGCGCTCTTGCCGCCCACGCCGGGAAGGCAACGCAGAGCTTCGATGAGGTCGGTGAGGAGTTTGCTCATGAATCGAAGATTCGAACCTGTAGGAGCGCGCCCGAAGCGCGATCAAACTGCGAATAGTGGCGCTGGTGCGGGCCTTCGCATGTCGTGCGCCCAGGCCGCTGCGGTCGCGCACTGGGTGCGCTCCTACAGGAGAACGAGGTTTTAGAACGGCATCTTGAAGCCGGGCGGCAGGCTCATGCCGGCGGTAACCCCGCCGAGCTTGTTCTTGCTGACCTCGGCAACCTTGTTCACGGCGTCATTGATCGCCGCAGCCACCAGGTCTTCGGCCATTTCCGGGTCGTCCGCAAACAGTTTGCGGTCGATCTGCACGCGGCGTACTTCGTGCGCGCCAGTCATCAGCACGGTCACCAGGCCGCCACCGGCGCTGCCGGTCACTTCGAGCTTGGCGATCTCTTCCTGCGCACGCTTCATCTCGTCCTGCATGCGCTGGGCCTGCTGCATCAGCTGACCGATCTGTCCTCTCATGGCGTTACTCCGCTATCTCTTTCAGTTCTCAAAGGGCTTGATCGACTGGGGCACCACGCGCGCGCCGAATTCGCGCTTGAGCGACTGCACCAGCGGATCCTCGTCGATGGCCTGTTCGGCAGCCGACTGGGCCGCTTCACGGGCATTGGCGGCACGTGCTGCCGGGGTCTCCGCGGCGGCCGCACGCTCCTCGGTGAAGCGCAACTTGACGCGTTCTCCCAGCGCCTGGCTGATGCGCTCTTCCATCTGGCTCACCATGGGTTCCACGGCCAGATGCATATGGGCGGGCTGAAGGGCGAGCACCAGGGTTGCACCCTCACGGCCACGCAGGGCGGCGTTCTGCGCCAGCTGCCCCAGCGGACCACGCAGGTTCGCCTGCTCGATGAGGCTGTCCCAATGCGGCAGACCGGCCGCATCACGGGCAACCGGCTCGCGCGGCGCCACGGGCGCGGCAGCCACCGGCGGCGCAGCTCGCGGCGCTTCCGCCACGCTGGAGACATGCATGCGCTCGTTGGCTACCGGCGCGGCGGCACGCGGTGGCATGGGAGCCGGCGCGCGCTGCGCTCCGGCGGTCGCCGGACGTTCCGCCGGCGCACCACCACCAGCATCGGGACGGAACGCCAGCATGCGCAGCAAGGCCATCTCGAAACCGGTGCGCGCATCGGGCGCCAGCGACAGGTCACGACGACCGGTGGTGGCGATCTGGTAGTAGAGCTGCACGTCTTCGGGGGCGAACTGCTGGGCCAGCGCGGCAAGTGCGCTGTTGTCACCCTCGTCGTCAGGACGATAACCCGGCACCAGCTGCATGAGCTGGATGCGGTGGAGCACGCTGGCGAGATCGTCCAGCACGCCGCCGAAATCCGGCGAGAACGAGGCAATGCGCGTGCATTCGACCATCAATGTCTCGCCGTTGCCTTCCGCCAGTGCCTGCAGCACGCCCATCACCTGGCCACGCGCCACGCTGCCGAGCATCGCGCGCACGTCATCCGCGCGCAGCGAACCGCCGCCGTAGGCAATGGCCTGGTCGAGCAGCGATAGGCCGTCGCGCAGCGAACCATCGGCACCACGCGCCAGCTCGGCAATCGCCGCGTCTTCGTAGGCAATGTTTTCCGCGCCCAGGATGTGGCGCATCTGTCCCGAGATCTGCTCGGGCAGCAGGCGCTTGAGATTGAACTTGAGGCAGCGCGACAGCACCGTCACCGGCAGCTTCTGCGGATCGGTCGTGGCGAGCAGGAACTTCACGTGCGGCGGCGGCTCTTCCAGTGTCTTCAGCAGCGCATTGAAGGCCGGCTTGGAAAGCATGTGCACCTCGTCGACCAGGTACACCTTGAAGCGGCCGCGAGCGGGCGCGTACTGCGCGTTTTCGATCACCTCGCGCACGTCGTCCACGCCGGTGTTGCTGGCCGCGTCGATCTCGAGCAGGTCCACGAAGCGGCCGGCGTCGACCGCTGTGCAGACCGCGCACTCGCCGCAGGGATCGGCCGACTCGCCGCGCTCGCAGTTCAGCGATTTGGCGAAGATGCGCGCGATGGTGGTCTTGCCCACGCCCCGCGTGCCGGTGAACAGGTAGGCGTGATGCATGCGCCCGGTGTCGAGCGCGTTGGTAAGCGCGCGCACGACGTGTTCCTGCCCGACGAGTTCAGCGAACTTGCGGGGGCGCCATTTGCGTGCGAGGACCTGATAGGACATTCGAGGCCTGATCTTGGGGCAAGAACCGATTGTGCCAAGTCACCGCGGGCAAGTCAGTAACGATCACCGCAGGTCCGGACCGGTGCCGAAAAGGCGGCGGCCCTGCCAGCCACACCCCGGCACCCGAATCATTCGCTACCGTTGCTCCCTTCCGGGCCTGGCGGAGTTTACGAACTATCGTCGCGGGGGGACCGACAGGGCCACCATAAGACGTTCTTTATGCGTCAGCTTGGCTGACGGCCGGTTTCACTCACTGGCGGAGAGGGCGGGATTCGAACCCGCGATACGGGGATAAGCCGTATACACACTTTCCAGGCGTGCTCCTTCAACCACTCGGACACCTCTCCGCAATGGTGAAACCTGCCTGCAGGGCACCAGGGCCCGGCAAAGAGGCGAAAGGATACCGGCACGGCGCCATTCGTACAAGATAGCCCGGCCGCGTCTCAGCCCGCCGGCTGCGGCACGTCGCGCAGGAATACCGGCAGATCCGTAGCCGGTGGTTTGGCGGGCACCTGGTAGAACATGTCGGCCACGAAGCCACGGTGATAGGTGGCGTGGTTGACCACGTGCAGGATGATGTCCTCGCGGCTCATGCGCCCTTCGCCGCCACCGATGAACTGGAAGTGCACAATTTCCGCCGCCCGCTCGGGCGTCAGGCCATCTGCATAGTCGAGGTACCACGCGTTCATGACTTGCTGGCGCCGCCACAGGTCGTCGAACGGCAACGGCTCGGGCGCGTTGCGACTGGTATAACCGTGGGCGCGGCCCTGCAGGTGGGCCTGGAAGATGTCATCGACCACCCAGCTGTGGCTGAGCGTACGCAGCATGTTGCCGAAGATGGTGGCGCGTGACGCGGTGGCCGCACCTTCTGGCAAGGCGGCTACGGCGTCATAGATCAGGCGGTCTGCCCATGCTCGGTAGCGAAGCAACTTCTGCAGCTGGCTGGATGACATGGCTCGCCTCTGGAATTTGTGGATCAACCGGCATCGGGGCGCAGTGGCGCTGGCGCAGGCAACGCCACGCGTTCACCGGCCCGCGCGATGGCATAGCCGCGCGATTGCAGCGCGGCACCATCCGCCTCGCTGCCGTAGTGATAGAGGCGCAGGCGCTCGCGCAGCGATGCCGGATACTCGCGCTCGATGTCGTCGATGCCCGTATGCGAAGGATTGCCGACCAAGCCGCAATCATGGGCGATCACTTCGCTACCGGCGGCCACGTGCGCCAGCGTCTCGGGAATCGGCCGCGTATCGCCGGTGTAGGCAAAGCTGCCGGCCAGCGCCACGCCATACGACGTACCCGCCATGTGATGCCGCGTTCCGAACACATCGAACCAAAGCCCATCCAGCCAGAATCCGCGTGTACACGGCACCAGACGGAACGCTTCCCAGAAATTCACGCCGCCCTCGGCGAGCACGTTCGGGTAATCGGCCACCCGCCCCTGCAGCCAGGTCATCAGGCCTGCGTGGATGAATACGCGGGTGCGACCGCGCCACTGCTCGTCGAACCATAGCCGGAAGAACAGCCGCTCCAGCCCGCCCACGTGATCCATGTGCGTGTGCGTGATGTAGAGCGCACGGGGCGGTTCGCCATAGGCGGCGACGTAGCGATCGAGCGTGTCGGGGCCGCAGTCGATCAGCAGCACGGGAGCACCGTCGCGCTCGAGCACCACCGACGACGAGCCCAGCTCCACTGCATGCGCGGCGCCGACGCCAAGAAAATGTAGATTCCAGTTCATGCGCAGAGAGCCTGACTAGGGTCTCCTCGTAGCCCGCTGCGGAATCGGTTTGCGCGCAGGACGAGGAAGAGCGAAGGAGTGTATGTCGATACACGACTGAGCGATGACACCGGCCTGGCCGCGAACCGACCCGCCCCCAAGCGTTGTGACCAAGTGGCCGCCAAGCACCCAATCCGTTGCAACGAGGGCTGCGAGAAGACCATGCTCAGGCTCTCACTGTCCGCTCGTAGCGATAAAGCAGCGGTTTCCAGAGCTGTTCTTCGAAGGCAGCTTCGCCTTGCGCCGCGGCGCCAAGCTTGACCAGTGAGCGGCGCAGGCGCCGGAGATTGTCCTGCTGCCAGCTTTCCGCCGGTTCGCGCTGACGGCCTCGGTCGAAGTCGATCAGGTACAACTGCTCGGGCGCCACCAGCACGTTGTGCGCGTTGAGGTCGGCGTGCCAGATGCCGGCGCGATGGAAACGGGCCACCAATGCGCCAACCAACTCGGCCATCTCGCCGTCCAGCAGTCCGGAGGCAAGGCATTCGGCAAGCGTCCGCACCTGTGCGATGCGACGGGTAATCAGGTCGGCGGTGTAGAACCACCCTTCGCGGCGGTAACGGCAGGCGACCGCCTGCGGCCCTGGCAGATCGAGTTCGGCGATCCGGCCGAGCAGGCGGAATTCCGCGAAGCAGCGCGTGTGGTCGGCGCCCTTCCAGAGGTAACGATCGCCCATCAGCTTTGCCACCATGCCGCCGCGGCGATAATGGCGCAGCACGCACTCGCCGGCCGGTGTATCGATGATGGCCACGCCACCGCGACCACCGCTTTGCTGGCGCAAGGCGCCGCGCGCGCGCCACGCTTCAGGATCAAACCAGCGGGCATCGACTTGTGGCGACACCGCGGCGTCGAACAGAATCGCTCCGGCGGCGTCTTCGCGGATTCGTTCCTGCATCGCCATACCTTGTGCTTCCGACGCCGCTCCAAGCCCCATTTCAGCGATTCTAGCCTAATGACTCCTCCCGCCTCGATCTGCCTGCTGCGCACCTCCGCCATCGGCGACGTCACCCATGTCGTGCCGCTGGTACGTACGCTGCAGGCTGCCTGGCCGCAGGCCGAGCTGACCTGGATCGTGGGCAAGCTCGAACGCCGGCTGGTGGGCGACCTGCCGGGCGTGAACTTCGTGACGTTCGACAAAGGTGCCGGTTTCGCCGGCATGCGCGAGGTCGGCAAGGCGCTGGAAGGCAAACGCTTCGATGCGCTGTTGCACATGCAGGTAGCGCTGCGCTCCAACCTGCTCAGCCTGTTCGTGAAGGCGAACCGACGCATCGGTTACGACAAGGCGCGCGCCAAGGACGGCCACGGACTGGTGATCGGCGAACGCATCCCTGCACGCACCGGCGAGCACGTACTCGACGCCATGGGCAGCTTCTGCGAGCCGCTGGGCCTCAAGGAGACGCAAGTGCGCTGGGATATCCCGATTCCGGGGGAAGCGCACGCCTGGGCTGCGGAGCAGCTACCGGGCGACACGCCCACCCTGCTGGTCAGCCCGACATCCAGCCACACGCTTCGCAACTGGCGCCCTGAGCGCTATGCCGCGGTGATGGACCACGCGAACGCACGCGGCTGGCGCGTGGTGCTGGTGGGCGGTCCCTCGGCGCTGGAACGCAGCATGGCCGATGCCGTGCTCGCCGCGTGCAAACGCGAGTCGTTGGACCTCACCGGCAAGGACACGCTCAAGAAGATGATGGCCATGCTGACGCGCGCACCGATGCTGCTGACGCCCGACTCCGGGCCGATGCACATGGCCAACGCCGTGGGCTGCAAGGTGCTGGGCCTGCACGCCGCCAGCAACCCGGACCGCTCAGGCCCCTATTCCGATCGCCGCTGGTGCGTGAACAAATACGATGAAGCCTCGCGCAGGTACCTGGGCAAACCCGCCAGCGACATTCCCTGGGGCAGCAAGATCGAAAAGCCGGGCGTGATGGACCTCATCGGCGTGGATGAGGTGATCGAGCGCTTCGAGGCGTGCGCCGTACACCTGGGTCTCACCTGAAAATCGCGCCCCTTGTGGGAGCGCACCCTGTGCGCGACAAACCACCGAAAAGGCTGCACGGCGGTCGCGCACAGGGTGCGCTCCCACAGCAAGCGGCATACAGCGCTCAGGGCGCGCGGTAATCCTGGTACGACTTCTCTTCGACCAGCTGTGAACCGAGCTTGAGGTTGATCTCGCGCTTCACCGCCGCGCGCTCGTCATTGCGGAAATACACCGAGCGAGCCAGTTCGATGAACTCGGCGTCGAACGCCTGGGCCTTTTCCTTCAGGCGAATGCGGTCTTCGATATCCCACAGCACTTCATTCACCGCCAGCAGGCGGGCCCGCTCGTCGCTGATGTCGGTCTGCGATGCCGGATGCGCCGCCCAGGTGCCATTGAGCAGGTCCAACTCGGTACGCACGTTGGCCAGCTTGGCCGCGTCGGCGATCTGCTCGGACTTGATCTCCAGGATGGTGATCTTGTCGATCAGCTCGCCGTAGGAAACCGGAACTTGGATGAGGCTCATGGAAACTCCGTGGATGACGGTGGGCGCCGTGTCGTGTCGGTCACGGTGCCGCTGGTTTGAAGCGCACATGATAACGGGGTCTTGACCGACGGTTCAGTCTCTGCGGATAGACTGACGCCGGAACCCGACCCCAAGGAGAGAGAGTCCATGCTTAACCCCCGTATTCTCGTGCTGTCGATGGCCGCCCTGCTGGCGGCCGGTCCGATGGCCGCCAGCGCCCAGTCCAGCCGCAACGGCGTACTGGTCCGCAACGATGGCATCTACCTGCGCTGCGACCAGTGCGGCACGGTGGAAGCCATCGACCAGAACGTCACCCAGGGCAACGACCACAGCATGGCCGGCACCATCATCGGCGGCATCGCTGGCGGCGTGCTTGGCAATCAGGTGGGCGGCGGCAAGGGCAGGACGCTGGCCACCGTGGCCGGCGCAGTGGGCGGCGGCTATGCCGGCAACCGCATCGGCGCCAACAGCGGCCGCGGCAGCCAGAACTTCACCCTGCGCATCAAGATGGGCAACGGCGCCTACAGCAACGTCACCGTGCCCGACGCCAGCGCCATCCGCGTGGGTGACCTGGTGCAGATCGACCCGAACGGCAACGTCGTGCGCATCCAGTAATAGCCACGCATTGCCTGTGAAAAAAGCCGGCCCCAAGGCCGGCTTTTTCTTGCCGCAAGGCCCATGGTCTCAGCGCGTCGAGGCTCGATGCAGCCTACCTTCGAGCTCGTCGAAAAATGCCTGGGGCAGCACGGCGCGTACAGGCACCGCCCACCAGTGCGGCTGGGCAAACAACCGACACTTCACCGCATCCTTTTCCGTCATCAGCACCGGCCTGTCGTCGTTGAACGCAAGGTCGGCGGGCACGAACGCATGATGATCGGGGAACGGATGCTCGATCACCTGCAGGCCCTGGGAGCGCAGGCTGGCGAAGAAACGCTGCGGATGGCCGATGGCCGCCACGGCATGCACGTCCTGACCCGTGAAATCGGCGATCGGCTTGCTTTGCCCGTCGACCAGGGCACTCACCTGCCCGCCCTGCAGCTGCATGGGGGTATCGCCGGGCGCGACGGCACCGCCGTTGCAGATGCGGAAATCCATCTGCTCCAGCCTGGACAACGGCTCGCGCAAGGGCCCGGCGGGAAGCAGCCGTCCGTTACCGAAGCGGCGCACGCCATCGATCACGCAGATTTCCACGTCACGCGCGAGTGCGTAGTGCTGCAGCCCGTCATCGGCAATGACCACGTCGCAGCCGGCCTCGATCAGCAGCTTTGCGGCGGCTGGCCGGTCACGCCCCACTGCCACGGCGACGCCGCTGGCACGGATCAGGCAAGGCTCGTCGCCCACCACCGCAGGATCAGGGGAGTCGTCCAGCAAGGCGGGCTCCTTCTGCGATCCACCGTAACCGCGACTTACAACGCCCGGCGTGTAACCCCGGCGACGCAGCGATTCGACGATAGCGATGGTGACCGGTGTCTTGCCGGTGCCGCCTGCGGTGAGATTGCCGATGACCACCACCGGAACCGGAAGGCGCACGCTGTGCAGCACGCCCCAGCGATAGAGTACCCGACGCAATCCGGTGAGTACGCCATAGAGCAGGGCCAGTGGTCCGGTCCACCACGGCGCACGGCCAACACCGTACCAGGCCGATTCGAGGCGTTCGGCCAGCGTCATGCCCGCGCCTTCAATCACCGGGCTGGTGATGGAATTGCATGCGATGCAGGGCGGCGTACTGCCCGCCCTGTGCCAGGAGCTCGGCGTGCGTGCCACGCTCGACGATGCGGCCGCGGTCCATGACGGCGATCTGGTCCGCGTGCTCGATGGTCGACAGGCGATGGGCGATCACCAGCGTGGTGCGATCGCGCATGAGGCCTTGCAATGCCTGCTGGATCAGCCGCTCCGATTCGGTATCGAGCGCACTGGTGGCCTCATCGAGAACGAGAATGGGAGCGTTCTTGAGAATGGCGCGCGCAATGGCGATGCGCTGGCGCTGCCCGCCGGAAAGCCTGTTGCCGCCTTCCCCGATCTGGCTGCGGATGCCGTCGGGCATGGCGGCAATGAACTCCATTGCGTGCGCCGCTTCGGCGGCCGCGATGATGTCCTGCTCGCTCGCCCCGGACAGTTCGCCATAGGCAATGTTTTCCGCGACCGTTCCATCGAACAGCACGACGTTCTGCCCGACCCACGCGATCTGGTGGCGCAGCGAGGCCAGCGTGTACTCCTCGTAGTTGTCGCCATCGAGCAGGATGCGTCCGCTCGTGGGTTCATTGAAACGAGGCAGCAGGCTGACCAGGCTGCTCTTGCCGCTGCCCGAACGGCCAACCAGCGCCGTTACGGTGCCGGGCTTGCAATGCAGGTCAATGGCATTCAACGCCTCGAACTCGCCCGCGGGATAGACCAGGCCGACGTTCTCGAAACGCAGATCGCCCCGGGTCCGCTCCAGCACCTTGGTGCCGTGATCGACTTCCGGCGTGAGATCCATGACCGAAAACAGGTTCTCGGCCGCCGAAATGCCGGTTTGCATGTTCGACTGCACGTTGGTCAGGCGCTTGAGCGACGACAGCATGGCGCCCATGGCCGTCAACACGGCAATGAACACACCCGGCGAGATATGGTCGATCTGCGAGGGACGCGAAGCCAGGAACACCATGCCGGCCAGCGCCAGCGAAGCCACGGTCTGGATGGAAGAGCCGGAGATGGCACTGGTGGCGATGATCTTTAGGTTGAGGTAGCGGGCGCGATCGGACACCTGCTTGAAGCGCTCATCCGCCTGCGCCTGCCCGCCGTAGATGCGCACTTCGCGGTGCGCCCTGATCATCTCGTCCACCGTGCCGGTCACCGAGCCCATCATGCCCTGGATGCGCTTGCTGACGACGCGGTAGCGGCGGCTCACCGCCGAGGCGATGAGCACGATGGCAGGCACCAGGATCAGCAGCGCCATCGTGAGATAGACGCTTTTGTAGAGCATCACAGCGAACATGCCGATGACCGTGATGCTTTCCGTCACCGTGACCTTCAGTGCATCCGAAGACGCGGCAGCCACCTGCTCGCTCGTGTAGGTGATGCGCGAGACCTGGTGGCCCGAATGTTCGCTGCCGAAGAACGATGCCGGCAGCCTGAGGTAGGCGGCGAATACGTCGCGCTGCATGGCCTGCACGACGTTGCGCGCCACATAGCCCATGCCATAGTTGCTGATCAGGATGGCAACGCCACGCACGAGGAAGATGCCGATGATCCACCACGGCATCCACATGATGAGGTAGGGATCCTTCTGCTGCAGCAGTTTGTCCATGATCGGCTGCAGCTTGCTGGTGAAGAACGCCAGGGCGCCGCCGTCCACCGCGAAGCCGATCATCGAAATCAGGATCACCGGCCAGTAGCGCGCCGAGTAGCCGAGCAGTCGCTTGTAGACCTGCCGGCTTTTCGCATCCCACAGCGCGACTTTCTTCCTGCTGCTGCTCACTTCGCGTTGTCCGCCTGACTGGGCGTCGTGGCGATGGACAGCTTGGTGAAGCCGAGCTGGCCCAGCGCATCCATGGCCGTCACCACGTTCTGGTGGGGCGTCATTGCGTCGGCGCGAATGGTCACCTGCCGCTCGCGATCATCACCAGCCACGTTGGCGATGGCCTGCTTGAGCGGCTCGATGCCTTCACCCAACACTTCGTCGCTGCCGACGAAGAAATGGCCGTCGCGATCCACTACCACGGTAAGCGCGGGCGCCTGCATGTCGCGTTCCTCGGCGCTTGCCTTGGGCAGCGTCACCTGCATCCGCGAGTGCTGGATGAAAGTGGTGGTGAGCACGAAGAACATCAGCAGGGTAAGCAGCACGTCGATCAACGAAATCACGTTGATCTCGAAATCATCCTGCCGGCGGTCGTTGCCGATACGCATACGTCAGCTCGCGCTCGACTCGGTGGCGCGCGGCGTGCGCGAACGCGTGGCCGGCTGGTTGACCGTCAGTTCGTCGAGCAGCTGGGTGGCCTGCTTCTCCATCTCCACGCAGTAACCGGCGACCTTCGAACGGAAGTAGCGATGCAGCACATAGGCCGGAATGGCGACGATCAAACCGGTGGCCGTGCAGATCAGCGCCTCGCCAATGCCGCCAGCCATCTTCATGGGGTCGCCCACGCCACCGCGCATCACCTCCATGAACATGCGGATGAGGCCGATCACCGTGCCGAGCAGGCCCAGCAGCGGACCAATCAGCGCGATGGTGCCGAGCGTGTTGAGGTAGCGCTCCATGCGATGCACGACATGGCGACCGGTGTCCTCGATACGTTCCTTGATCAGCTCGCGCGGACGATTGCGCACGGCCAGCGCGGAAGCCAGCAGCTCGCCCAGCGGCGAACCGCTGGCAAGGGTGTTGAGATGGTTGGGATCGAGCTGGCCCGAACGCGCCCAGTTGCGCACTTCATCGCCCAGGCCGGGCGGCAGCACCGAACGACGGCGCAAGGTCCAGCAACGCTCCAGCACGATCGCCAAGGCGACCGCCGAACAGATCAGGATGGGCAGCATCGCCCAGCCACCAGCCATCAGGATTTCCAGCACAACGACTCCGGACCACTCGATCGTTTAGGAGGGGGGCATCATAACAGTCTAGCCTCGCCGTTCCGCGGCACCGGTGGCAGTTGCGCCACCCGCCGGCCCAGTCTCAGCCTCATTCGCGCCAGTAGCGAGCCTGGCGATACCTCCAGCGGGCGGCCACATAAGGTGGCGCGTCCGCAGGAAACACGACTTCGATCGCGCCGCTGGTCGCTGTGTTCAGCCAGGGGATGCCGGCGTCCTCGTAGCGCTTGACGACGAGCGGATGCGGGTGATGAAAGCGGTTGCGCCACCCGGAGGAAATCAAGGCCAGCACGGGCTCCGTGCCGGCCAGGAGCGCATTGCTCGACGAGGTACGGCTGCCGTGATGCGGCACGGAGAGCACCATGGGCGGCCCCGGCGGTATGGCCGCGACCACGGTGGGTTCGATGCGGGAGGTGATATCCGCCGTGAGCAGGGCACGCCCACTGCGTCCCTCGACCAGCAGCACGCAAGAGCGGTCGTTGGCCTGCCCACCTGCCTTACCCGATGGCAACACGCTCACCACGACCCCGTCCCAGTTCCATGACTGGCCAGGTACGCATGGCTTCATCGGCAGGGTCAGGCGTTCGGGCTCGCCGGAGTAGCGTTCCGCACCGGGATACTCGGCCGCTACGGACGGTATGCCGCCCGAATGATCGTTATCTGCGTGACTGGCGACCAGCAGGTCCAGATGACGCACTCCCAGCGCGTGCAACGAAGGCAGCACCGCGACCTCGCCCATGTCGAGGTCCGAGGGAAACCGTGCGCCGGCATCGTAGAGGAGCGCGTGCTGCTCAGTACGCACCAACACCGACAGACCCTGCCCTACGTCCAGCGTCCACAGCTGGAATCCCCCATGCTTGGGCAGCTCGCGGATAGGCAGTACCAGCGGTAGGAAGAGCAGGCCGCCCACCCAGCGCAGCGGCACGCCCTTTGGCATGAAGAGCCAGAACGCTCCCAGCATCGCCAGCATCAAGGCCCATAAGCGGACTTCTGGCAGATACCACAAGGCGCCCGGCCACGTCGCCATCTCATCGAGCAGCCACCATTGCGCATGCGCAAGGTGTCCGGTTATCCACAACACAAGGGATGCAAGCGGCGGGCAAATGCCAAGCAGCACCATGCTGACCAACGTGCAAGGCACGATCACAAAGCTGACGAACGGCACGGCGAACAGATTGGACAGCGCGCCCACGAGCGACGCCTGGCCGAAGAACCACATGGTCAGCGGTAGCAGCGATACCGTCATCAAAAGCTGCGTCGACGTGAGCTCGCGCACGAAGCCGCGCAGCCCTTGGCCGCGGTCCGTCATGCAGACCATCAGAAAAGCCACCCCCACGAACGACAACCAGAAGCCGGCCGCCAATACGCAAAGCGGATCGAACAGAAGCACCACAAACAAGGCCAGGGCCAGCGACTGCAGCCCATTTGGCGCGCGGCGCAATCCCCGGGCCAGCGCCACGACCGCGATCATCAGCAGCGTGCGCACCGTAGGCAGACCAAACCCCGCAAGCGCGCTGTAGATGCCTGCCGCCAGCAAAGCCGACGCCGCCTGCACCGGCAAGCGGGGTATCCGCAACGCGAGTGTTGGCCAAAGCATGTAAAGCAACCGCGCCAGCCACAGCCCGAACACCGCCGCCACACCCACGTGGAATCCCGAGATCGCCAACAGGTGGGGAATGCCGTTGGCGCGCGCCACCGCCCAGTCCCGCGGCGTGAGCCCTCGGATATCGCCCACGGCGAACGCCTGCAGCAAGGCCGCGTCGCGCGTGTCGGTCACGCGCGAGCCGATGGCGTTGCTGATCACCGCGCGCACGCCATCGATGCAGCGACCGGTCTCGAGGACACGGTTGTCCGGATCGTCGCGGACGTAGCCGGTCGCCACGACGCCGCGTTCCAGAGCAGTGCGTTCGCTATCGGCGCCGCCCGGATTCATGAGGCCACGCGGCCGCTTGAGCCGCACAATGAGCTCCCAGCGACTGCACGGCGGTACGGATGGCGCATCGTCGTACCAGTTCACGCGCACGCGGCCATGCAGCGGCACGATTTGCTCACCCAGCGTCGCATGCTCGATCGACAGCAGGAAACCGGTGGCATCCTCGCGCATCGACGGAAGATCCACGATGCGGCCCACGACGCGCACATCCATGCCTTCCAGTTCACGCGGCAGGCGGGCATCCATCGCCACGCCACCGCGCCAGCACGCCCACGCGACGCCGAATGCGCACCATGCCAGCCGGCGCCAGCGCGGCGCGATAGCCATGATCCAAAGAGCACAGGCTGCCAAGGCCAAGCAGACCCAACGTGGCGGCAACACCGGCAGCCACTGAACCAGCAATACGCCGATCAACAGCATGATCGCGGGCGCAACCGCCCCATCCTTGCGCACACGCATCCCCTTCCAAAGGAAGGAGTCAGCTTAGTGGGCCAGCGCCAGGGACACGTCGCAAAACCTCGTAGGCATCGGCTCCTTTCGCCGGCACCTACAACACGCAACGATCAGGCGTAGATCTTGTCCAGCAGCATGCCGTTGTGCAGTTCCAGCGTGCGATCCATGCGCTTGGCAAGCCGGCTGTCATGCGTCACGAGGATGAAGCTGGTACCGATCTCGCGATTGAGCTCCAGCATCAGGTCGTAGACCTGCGCCGCGTTGCCCTCGTCGAGGTTGCCGGTGGGCTCGTCGCCCAGCACCACCGCCGGCCGCGTCACCAGTGCACGCGCCACGGCGCAACGTTGGCGCTCGCCACCGGACAACTCGGCCGGCTTGTGGCCAAGGCGCTGGCTCAGGCCTACGCGCCCAAGCAGCTCGCTGGCCTGGCGCTCGGCTTCCGCGATCGCCACGCCGCGGATCAGCAGCGGCATGCACACGTTCTCCAGCGCGGTGAATTCGGGCAACAGGTGATGGAACTGGTAGATGAAGCCCATCGAGCGATTGCGCACGCGGCCACGATCGGCATCGGAAAGCCGCGAGAGATTCTTCCCCTCCACTTCCACGTCGCCGCGGGTCAGCGTGTCCAGGCCACCGATGATGTGCAGCAGCGTGCTCTTGCCCGAGCCCGACGCACCCACGATGGCCAGCGTCTCGCCGCGTTTCAGCGTAAAGCTCACGTCGGCCAGTACGTCGGTCTTCAAGTCGCCTTCTTCGTAAACCTTGGCGATATGGCTGGCGCGCAGAACGATGTCGTTGGTCATGACGTTACTCATAGCGCAGCGCCTGCGCGGGCTGGGTGCGCGACGCACGCCATGCGGGATAAAGAGTGGCCAGCAGCGAGAACAGGAAAGTGATCAAGGCCACCCAGCCCACGTCACTGGCACTGAGTTTGCTCGGCAGCTCGCTGATGTAATAAACGTCCGGCGACAGGAAGGTCACGCCGGTAACGTGCTCGATCCATTTCACGATGCCAGGCAGCTTCCACGAGAGCAGCGAACCCAGCGCCACGCCGAAGCCGATGCCGACAAAGCCCACCAGTACCCCCTGCACCATGAACATGCCCATGATGCTACGCGGTGTGGAACCCAGCGTGCGCAGGATGGCGATGTCGGCCTGCTTGTCGGTTACCAGCATCATAAGCATGGAGATGAGGTTGATCACCGCGACCAGGATGATGAGCGAGAGGATGATGAACATCACCTTCTTCTCCATCGAGATGGCGGAGAAGAAGTTGGCGTGGCTGTCCATCCAGGTTTCCACGCGATAGACCTGTCCCAGCTGATCGGCAAGCTCGTGGGCCACGCTACGCGCATTGAACATGTCATCGAGGCGCAGGCGAATGCCGGTTGGGCCATCGATCTGGTTGATGCGCTCGGCGTCGGCCATGTTGACCAAGGCAAGGCCCGAGTCGAACTCCTGCATGCCCATCTCGAACACGCCGGCCACCTTGAAGCTGCGCAAGTTCGGCACGCTTCCCGTGATAGGCGACGAATGAAACGCCGGCACGGCCATGATGACCTTGTCGCCCACGGCCACACCCAGAGTCATCGCGAGTTCGCGGCCGAGCACGATGTTCCAGCTGCCCGGTGTGAGATCGCTCAACTGGCCTTCGACCATGTGCTGGCCGATGTCCGATACCTTGGGTTCCTGCGCGGGCTCGATGCCACGCACCACTGCACCGCTCGGACGGCGCGCCTGCAGGAACGCCTCGGTTTCCACGTAGGGTGCCGCGCCCTTCACGTGCTTGTTGGCTTCGGCGATCTGCACCGCGCGCGGCCAGTCCTGCACGCTCTGCCCCGGCATGCCGGACACGGTGGCGTGCGAGATGGCGCCAAGAATGCGCGAGCGCAGCTCGTCGTCGAAGCCGTTCATTACCGACATCACCGTGATCAGCGCGGTGACGCTGATGGCGATGCACACGATGGAAACGGTGGAGATGAAAGAGATGAACTGATTGCGACGCTTGGCGCGGGTGTAGCGCAGGCCGATGAATAACTCGAGCGGTCGGAACATTGGGGCGGTCGCTTGTGGGTTCTTGGGGGCTGGCCGCCCGAGTAGCGCTGATTATCGCCTGAGATGCGGCCAAACCGTAGGACCGCGTTCAGCCGGCAGAGTGCCCGGCGGCGTGACGCTCGCTATTCGAGGCCAGGGCCAGGCGCATGCGAAGTCGTCGGCGAATATCGCCGTCGCTGTTGTCCGGCGCGAGCAGCAACGAAATGCTCCGCGGGCCGGACACAGCGAGATGCAGCCAGACGAGCCTGTCTCCCGCCGTGCGAAAGGCATGTAGCGTTGCAGGCTGGTCCTCGCCATCAGCCATCCTCAGGGTCCAGCCACTTCGCTGGCTCCAGCCGGCAGCCACGACCGGAGAACGTGCAAACCGAGACCAAGCTCTGCCCGCTGCGACCACCAGCGTCACGGCCAGCACGATCTTGGCAAGTATCGGAACAGCGCTCAGCCAGATCGCCATCATCGCCAGCGCGGCCACGGCCAGGAGCACCCGACCCAGCCACCGCGACGGCCGGTATTCAAAGCTGATGGCGGGCGCGGATGTCATCGATGATGGCCTGCCAGTCCGGACGCGTCGCCTTGGCGTGACCCATCACCCAGTCCCAAAGGTCCGGGTCCTGCACATCGAGAAGTTCGTCGAACGCCTGGCGCTGCGCTTCGTCAGCGGTGGCGAAACGCTCGTCCAGCCAGCCACCGAACAACGCGTCGAGTTCGCGAGTGCCGCGGCGCGTGCGCCACCGGAGGCGTTTGATGCGGGCTTCGTCCATAAATGCGGGGCGTCTCCTACCGAATGCTTCCTCTCCCCGCTGGGGAGAGGACTGAGGTGAGGGGCCAATCTTGACTCAGTCCCGGCAAGTGAAAGCTCATTCGCGAGCCCCGCCCCTCACCCTGCCCTCTCCCCAAAGGGGAGAGGGAAAGAGCGAATGCTTACGAGCGACGCTCGACGATCAGCTTCTTGATCTCCGCAATCGCCTTGGCCGGATTCAGGCCCTTCGGACACGTGCGCGCGCAGTTCATGATGGTGTGGCAGCGATACAGCTTGAACGGATCTTCCAGGTCGTCCAGGCGGGCACCGGTGTCTTCATCGCGGCTGTCGACGATCCAGCGATAAGCCTGCAGCAGGATGGCCGGACCAAGATAACGATCGCCATTCCACCAGTAGCTCGGGCAGCTGGTCGAGCAGCAGGCGCACAGGATGCATTCGTAGAGACCGTCGAGCTTCTTGCGGTCTTCCGGCGACTGCAGGCGCTCGCGGTCAGGCGCCGCACTCTGCGTGCGCAGCCACGGCTTGATCGAGGCGAACTGTGCGTAGAAGTGCGTGAGGTCCGGCACCAGATCCTTCACCACCGGCATATGCGGCAGCGGATAGATCTTCACGTCGCCCGACTCGCAATCGCCGATAGCCTTGGTGCAGGCCAGCGTGTTCGTGCCATCGATGTTCATGGCGCACGAACCGCAGATGCCTTCGCGGCACGAACGACGCAGCGTCAGCGTCGGATCGATCTCGTTCTTGATCTTCAGAAGCGCGTCCAGAACCATCGGACCGCACGCAGCAAGGTCAACCTCGTACGTGTCGATGCGTGGATTCTGACCGTCGTCCGGGCTCCAGCGATAGATGCGGAACGTACGGGGCTTCTTCGCGTCCTTGGCCGGAAAGTGCTTGCCCGGCTGGACCTTGGAATTCTTGGGTAGCGAAAACTCTGCCACGTTTGCCTCACTTAAATTCGTGCTTGTCGTAACAGCTCGTCTTGCGAGCGCCGGTACAACGCCGGGGAACCATCAGGTTCCCCGCTTGCGATCAGTAAACGCGCTTCTTCGGCGGGACGACTTCGACATCGCTCGTCATGGTGTACATGTGCACCGGACGGAAATCGAAGCTGGCCTTGCCGCTCTCGTCGACCGCCACCAGCGTGTGCTTCTGCCAGTTGTGGTCGTCACGGTCCGGGAAGTCCTCACGAGCATGGGCACCACGACTCTCTTCGCGCTGCGCCGCCGAGTACATCGTCGCCACGGCCTGGTCGAGCAGGTTGGCCAGTTCCAGCGTCTCGATGAGGTCGGAGTTCCACACCAGCGAACGATCGCTGACGCCGACGTCCTTGAACGACTCGCGCACCTTGGAGATCTTCTCGCAGCCTTCCTTGAGCGATTCGCCGGTACGGAACACCGCGGCATCGGATTGCATGGTGCGCTGCATTTCCGCGCGGATCTTGGCGGTCGGCTGGCTGCCCTTGGCGTTGCGCAGGCCGTCGAAGCGGGCCAGTGCCTTATCCAGCACGCTGGCCGGCAGATCCTTGTGAGGTGCGCCCGGGGTGACAATCTCGGCGCAGCGGTTGGCCACGGCACGACCGAACACCACCAGGTCGAGCAGCGAGTTGGAGCCCAGGCGGTTGGCGCCGTGCACCGACACGCAGGCCGCTTCGCCGATGGCGAACAGGCCCGGCACGACGGCGTCGACGTCGTCGCCGCGCTTCTGCACCACTTCACCGTGATAGTTGGTCGGGATGCCGCCCATGTTGTAGTGAACGGTCGGGATCACCGGAATCGGTTCCTTGGTCACGTCCACACCGGCAAAGATGCGCGCCGACTCGGCAATGCCCGGCAGGCGCTCGTGGATCACTTCCGCGCCGAGGTGCATCAGGTTGATGTGGATGTGATCCTTGTGCTCGCCCACGCCACGACCTTCGCGGATCTCCATCGTCATGGCGCGGCTGACCACGTCACGCGAAGCGAGATCCTTGGCGTTCGGCGCGTAGCGCTCCATGAAGCGCTCGCCGTTGGAGTTGGTGAGATAACCACCTTCGCCACGCACGCCCTCGGTGATCAGGCAGCCCGAACCGTAGATGCCGGTCGGGTGGAACTGCACGAACTCCATGTCCTGCAGCGCAAGGCCCGCGCGCAGCACCATGCCGCCACCGTCGCCGGTGCAGGTATGGGCCGAGGTGGCGCTGAAGTACGCGCGGCCGTAGCCACCCGTCGCCAGCACCACGGACTGGCCGCGGAAGAAGTGCAAGGTGCCTTCGTTCATGTCCAGCGCGAGCACGCCGCGGCACACGCCCTCTTCGTCGAAGATGAGGTCGATCGCGAAGTACTCGATGAAGAACGTGGCGTCATGCGCCAGCGCCTGCTGGTACAGCGTGTGCAGGATGGCGTGGCCGGTACGGTCGGCGGCGGCGCAGGTGCGCTGCGCGGTGCCCTTGCCGTAGTGGGTGGTCATGCCGCCGAACGGACGCTGGTAGATCTTGCCTTCCTCGGTACGCGAGAACGGCACGCCGTAGTGTTCCAGCTCGATGATGGCCGGAATCGCCTCGCGGCACATGTATTCGATTGCGTCCTGATCGCCGAGCCAATCCGAACCCTTGATGGTGTCGTAGAAGTGGAAGCGCCAGTCGTCCTCGCCCATGTTGCCGAGCGCGGCGGAGATGCCGCCCTGCGCGGCCACGGTGTGCGAGCGGGTCGGGAACACCTTGGTAATGCATGCGGCCTTTAGGCCCTTTTCGGCCAGGCCGAAGGTGGCGCGCAGGCCCGCTCCGCCGGCGCCGACCACGATCACGTCGTACTTATGCTGTTGGATCTTGTAGCTTTCCATGGAATCAGGCTCCCAGCGCCACGTGCAGCACGGCCATCAAGGTGGCCAGCGTGCCAAGCACCGCAATGAACTTCACCAGCACCAGGAGGGAGACTTCCTTCCAGCGCGTATGCACGTAGTCCTCGATCACGATCTGCAGGCCGAGCACGGCGTGCCAGCACACGGTGAGCACGAAGGCCACCAGCAGCACCGCGTTCCACGGCTTGGCGACGATGGCGCGGGCGGTGGCGTAGTCGGCATGGACCATGCTGAGCACCGTCAGCACGAACCAGACGCCAAGGAACACCAGCGCCGCCGCCGTGACGCGCTGCGTCCACCAGTGGCCGACGCCGGACTGCGCCGAGCCAAGCCCGCGGGCGCGCTTGAGCGGATTGCGCAGGTCGCTGCGCACGTCATGCTTCTGGCCGTTCGCGCTCATGCGGCACCTCCGGAAGTCAACACGTAGGCCCACACCAGCACGGTCAGCACGATGCTGACGACGATCGACAGCCAACTCGAACGCACGAACTGCGGAATGGCATAACCCATGCCACCGTCCTGCAGCAGATGACGGATGCCGTTGCACAGGTGATAGAACAGCGACCAGGTCCAGCCAAACAGCAGAACCAGGCCGATCGGGCTGCCGATGCAGGTCTTGAACTGGTTGTAGCTGTCTTCGCCGGAGGCGAGGGAGAACACTCCCCACAGTACGAGCAAAGTTCCGACGGAGAGGGCAATGCCGGTCGCGCGATGCAAGATGGACGTCACCATCTGCACCTGCCACTTATATATGCCCATGTGTGGAGAGAGCGGTCGTTGCGTGTCTGCCATGGCGGCTATCCTGGGTGGAATCGCTGATGCCCTTTACCGCCCTTCCCTATCTCCGACGCTGCCGACGCAATCGGCCGGCGTGGCGAAAATCAGAAGTCGATACAGCGCCCGTTCTTTTCCCAGTCGCCGTAGCGCGTGGGATCCGGGGCCGGCCGCTCAGCCGGGGTCTTTTCCGTGGCCGGAACGGCAGGCACGGTCGCTTGTTCCGCGGGAGCGGAAGTCGGCGAGGACTTTGGTTGGGAGGACGTATCGGACATGGTATGTGAAAGCCGTAAAAGCGTAATACTTGCGTAAATGCAGCACAACCTTGACGGCGACGTGATCGTCTGACAGTAAGCGGACCACACTTGTATGGCGGACGCCCTGCCCTCACCTCGCCCACTTATGGTTACACACCACTCCGCACAGACCCTGTCGATCGAAGGCGCCGACGCCGTTGCGTTTGCCCAATCCCAGTTCACTAGCGATGTCCAGGCGCTCGCCGTCGGGCAATGGCAGTTCAGTGCGTGGCTCGACGCACAAGGCCGGGTGCTCGCGTTTTTCCATCTCGCCCGCGTTGCGGAAGATGCCTTGCTGCTGCTGTTGCGTGGGGGCGACGCCGCCGCGATGGCGCAGTCACTGCAGCGCTATGTGTTTCGCGCCAAGGTCAGACTGACTGCACTCGCGCCCCGCCACCTGGGCACCGGCCAGGCATTGGACACTTACGCTGTCGCTCGTGAAGGCGATGCTTACAGGATCGGCTGCGGTGACCACAGTCTTGTCATAGGCGCCGAGCGCAACGATGAGGCCTGGCAGATGCCGCAAGTTCTCGCCGGCTGGCCCTGGCTGCCCGAGAACGTGCTCGGCACCCTGCTTCCGCCGGCCCTCTCTTTCGAACGCCTGCAAGCCGTGTCGTTCGCCAAGGGCTGTTATCCCGGACAAGAGATCGTGGCGCGGCTTCACTACCGTGGTGGACACAAGCGGCATATGCATTGCGTCGTATTGTCGCAGTACTTGACTGGGGGCACCTTGCTGCGCCATGGCGACGACGGAGCCGTGCAATTGCTCGATGTCGCCCATGACGGAGCACGCACGCTTGCTCTCGCGGTGATCGATGACCAGCTCGCGACGTCACTGCAAAACAGTACGTTCGACATCGCAGACGAAGTCATCACGATGCACATCGAGAAGAGCTGGCCGGCATGAAGCAAGTGCTTGCGCACGGATTCGCGAACGCTTCAGTCAACGTGAGCATAATGTGAACCTGAACTGCCAGGCACTTGCCAGATCGGAAACTCGCCACTAGTCTCCGCCAGCCAATTCAGTAGCACCCATTGCCCACGGGTGCTGACATACGCGACGAACCGGAGGGGTCCGGATCAGCGCGACCCGGCTGATAACGCCGGCGTAAAAACCGCCATCGATGCGGTGTAGTTGCAGGCAACGCGGTCGTCGTAACCGAACCAAGCCGTTGCAGCACGAACAAGTTGAGAGTGGCACCGGATCAGCCGCTCGACTGGCCACAATCCCGTGGCAAACCGCCATGGCCACAAGTTTCGGCCAAGGTGTTCAATCCAGGTGGAACGGCCTGCCCGCCCGTCCACCGCAACGGCGCTCGAAGTCACGCATCACCGGCTTCGCGCGTACAGCACGTTGGAGGCAGACGATGAAACTTTCGATGCTGTTGTGGTTGGCGTCCGTGCTGCCCCAGCCCCTCGCGGACCAGACCTGCCTGGCCACGACGGTGTATCTCGAGGCACGCAGTGAATCGACCATCGGGCAGTACGCGGTGGCCGAGGTTGCTCTTCGCCGCCGTGATCGCGGCACCTGGGGCGACAGCGTTTGTGAGGTCGTGACCTCACCGCGTCAGTTCGCACTGACGACGACAGCGCAAAATTTTGAAGTGACCGACGTGAACTCCTGGACCAAGGCATGGAAGATTGCTGGTGACTCGATCAGCAACTGGAGCCTGCCCAAGGGCGAACGCACGGTGTACGTACCGCAGGCCGACCACTTCGCCACGCTCGCCGTGGCCCCTACGTGGTCGACCAAGCGCGTCGTCAAGACAATCGGCGACCACGCGTTCTACGCGGTGAACTGAAGGACAAATCAACCTATAAAAAAGGCCCTCGCAAGAGGGCCTTTTCATTTGGACGTCTATACGTCTTTACGTCAAAGTCGATAGACGAGGTTGTTGCGGATCTGCACGTAATCGCCGGGGCGCACCTGCGGGTCCGCCGCCTGCGTGACGGTCGCGTACCGGCCGTCGTCCAGCTTTACCGTGACCTGCCAGGCGACATCGGGACCGCCGGAATTCTTGCCGACCTGGTTGCCGATGGCGCCGCCCGCCACGGCACCAGCCACCGTCGTCAGGGCCTTGCCGCTGCCACCGCCGAACTGATTGCCGATCACGCCACCGGCAATGCCGCCGATGACCATGCCGAGCGGCGACGAGCCCTTCTGTGTCTGTATCTGGCGCACATCACTCACCACGCCACATTGCTCGCAACGATTGGAACTTCCGCTGTAGACCACCTGCCGTTGTGGCGGCGTCTCGCATCCGGAAAGAAGCGCCAGAACTGAAATCAATCCAACGACAGCCAAATGTCTAAGCAATGTCTGCATGGCGTGAGTCCTCAGTGAGCGTCGGAAACGGCTACCACACCTTCCTGTACCTGCAGCTTGTCGCCCGGATCGTGATCCATGCGCACCGTGCGGGTCACACCGTTGTACTCGTAACTCACGTCGTATGCCACCACCTTGTCGCCACCATTGCCCGGCACCGTTTCGCACCGACGCTGTGTGGTTTGCGTGGTGGCATTGCGCTGATGATTTGCCTGGATTTCGTGGCCGGCATAACCACCGCCGACGGCGCCTGCCACCGTGGCAAGCGTACGGCCCTTGCCGCCACCGATCTGATTGCCCAACAGGCCACCCGCGACGGCGCCAATGGCGGTGCCTGCGATCTGGTGCGTGTCCTGCACCGGCTTGTGCTGCGTCACCACTTCGTCATGGCATACCTGCTGCGGCGCCGAGGCCTGCTCGCGCACGGGCGTCACACTCACCACGCGGGCGTACTTCGCACCATCCTGGCCAGCGGCCTGCTGCGCCGTGCCACCCACGCCACCGTCGGCATTGGCGTCGCGGTTGCACGCCGAAAGTCCCAACACCAACACAGCGCCGATGCCAACATGCAGCGCTGAAGCGACCAACCTGTTCATAATGTTCTCCTGTCTGGATCGGCGGCGCACCCCGCAACCGCCTGAATCGATCCGTACGTGCTGCCAATTGAACCCTTGATTCACTGAATGCTCGCTTAGACCTCAGCCAGCCATTTTCGGCGGACAGGAAGCCTTAATCTGTGCTCGAACTCACTGACAGCCATGCGCATATCGACGACGACGGCTTTGCGGCCGACCGGCCTGCCATGTTCGAGCGCGCTCGCGAGGCAGGCATACGACACATCGTGGTCCCCGCCGTCGACCAGGCTTCCTGGGCTCGCATTGCGGCCATCTGCGAGGCAAACCCGCAGGCGCACCCCGCTTATGGCATGCACCCGATGTTCCTTGACCAGCACCGCCCGGAACATCTGGACGCGCTGGTGGTGCAATTGAAGACCCATCGCGCGGTGGCGGTCGGCGAGATTGGTCTCGACTATTTCGTTTCCGATCTGGCCCCTGAACGGCAGCGCGAGTATTTCCAGCGGCAATTGCACATCGCTCGCGACTTCGACCTGCCCGTGATCGTCCATGCCCGTCGCGCCGTGGACGAGGTCACGTCGACCATGAAACGCATGGGTGGGCTGCGCGGCGTGGTCCACAGTTTCTCGGGTAGCCAGCAACAAGCCGAGCGGCTTTGGGACATGGGATTCCATCTCGGCATTGGCGGGCCCGTCACGTATGAGCGCGCACAACGCCTTCGCCGTATCGTCGCGACGATGCCCATGGAATACCTCCTGCTCGAGACGGACTCCCCGGACCAGCCCGGCGCACGCCACCGCGGCGAGCGCAACGAGCCGGCAAACCTCACCGAAGTACTTCAGGTCATCGCGCAACTACGTGACGAAAGCGAGGAGGCGATCGCCGCGATCACCACGGCGAACGCGAGCTCGCTGTTCAATTTCACCCGGGTCTGACCGCAAGATCGTTTTGTGAACCAGCAATTCGCCGCACATTGACGCGGCACTTGTGATCTTCGGTGCGACGCGTGTACGGTAATACTTCACCAGTGAAATATCCTTTGATGAAATGAGCAACCTCCGTGAAGGGCTCAACCGCATGGATGCAGGGATCGCCCGCGTGGGCGAAATGATCCCGGATGCTCCGCAGCAGGAGGTCCGCCTGACCCGCCTGTTGTTGCTGGTGGGCGGCACCCTGCTCGGCGAGGTGGAGGCGTATCTCAAGCCGCATGGACTGAACGACAGCGACTTCCGCACGCTGATGGCGCTCTACAGCAGCCCCGAGGGCGCCACGCCCAGCGAGCTGTGTGGTTTCGCACAACAGGGCGCCACCAACATGACGCGCATCGGCAATGCGCTGGTGAAAGCAGGACTTGCCGCACGCTCCCACAGCGCGGAAGACCGGCGACGCATCGTCCTGAACATCACGCCGACGGGGAAACGCCTGGTGCGCAAGATTCTCCCGCCGCTCTTTCCCAAGGTGCTCGGCGCTTATGCGTCATTGAGTGCAAGCGACAAGCGCACGCTCGAACGCCTTCTGCGCCAGGTCGCGCTGAACATCGACTCTCTTCAATCTTCGGATCCCAGTCCATGAGTTCACGTGTTCCGATTCGCCAGGGCCAGCTGCCGCGCATGCTGCTCGCCTGTGCCGTCGCCCTGGCCGTGGTCGGCTGCTCCATTCCGGCCAAGCTCGGGCATCCCGCCATACGCGACGACGTCCCGCTCGCAGGGCTGGACGCGGGTCATCGCGCCGGCTGGCCCGACGCCGAGTGGTGGCGCCAGTACAACGATCCGCAGCTTGACTCCCTCATCGCGCTTGCGATGAAGGACTCGCCGGACATTGAGCAGGCACGCTCCCGTGTCGCATCTGCGCAGCAGTCCATCCGTGCGGCCACGGCGCAGGCCGGACTCAACGTGAACGGAAGCGCGCAAGTCGAACGCCAGCGACTGAGCGAGAACGGCCTCATTCCGCCGAAGTTCCTTGGCTTCACCTGGTACAACCAGGGCGACATCGGCGTGCAGGCGCAATACGACTTCGATTGGTGGGGCAAGAAGCGCGCGACCATCGAATCGGCCGTGGACCAGGCGCACGCCGCCGAAGCACAGCACAGCGCCGCCGCGCTGGCGATCCAGAGCACGGTCGCCGATACGTATTTCGGGTGGCTCGCCGACGAGGCGCGCATCGACATTGCGCAACAAGGCGTGCAGACGCAGGAACAGTTGTTGCGCATGGCCGAGCTGCGGGTGCGCCAGGGCGTGGATCGCCCGGATACTGTGCAGTCGGCGAAGGCGCAGCTTGCCGCTACGCGGCAGATGCTGGTGGCACTGCAGAGCTCGGCGAAGATCCGCCAGGCCGCGTTGGCCAGCCTGGTAGGCGTGGCTCCCTCGCAACTGCCGCCTCTTCAGCCGCACGCCCTGCCCGACGTCACCGGCGGCTTGCCGGACAACGTCGGCGTGGACCTGATGGCGCGACGTGCCGACATCGCGGCCAGTCGCTGGCAGGTGGAAGCGGCGCTGCGCCAGACCGATGTGGCTCGTGCGGAGTTCTACCCGGACATCAGCATCAGCGCGATGGCCGGGCTCTCCAGCATCGACCTGGACAAGATGTTCAATGCCGGCAACCGCGTGTTCGCACTGACGCCGGCGCTGCACCTTCCGATCTTCACCGGCGGCCTGCTCGAGGCGAACTACGGCGTGAGCAAGGCACAGCTGGATGCCGCCGTCGCGCAATACAACAGCACCGTGCTCGGCGCCGCGCGGGATGTCGCCACACAGAGTCTTACCGCGCAGCAGATCGAAGGCCGCCGCAAGGAACAGGCAAGCGAGATCGCTGCAAACCAAAGCCTGCTTGCCAACGCGCAGTCGCGAGTGCGCCGCGGTGTCAGCGACCAGCGCGAAACACTCGCCGCCAAGGGACAGTTGCTGCAGCAGCAGGATGACGAGCTCTCCCTGCATGCGCAGGCGCTGTCCACCGACATTTCGCTGATCAAGGCCCTTGGCGGCGGTTACCGCGCTGTCACGCCGGAGCAGGCAGCCAGCGACACCTCATCTTCCGCATCGAACCATTCCGGAGACGCCGCCCATGAGCGCCGCTGATTCCAACGCCAAACCGCAGGACAACGACAGCGGCATGGCCGCGAAGGATCCCGCCAAGCGTCGCCGCACGCTGGTGATCGTCGCTGGCGTATTCGTGCTCGCCGCCATCATCTGGGTGCTGTTGTGGGTGTTCGTGTTCTCCACCCGCGAGAAAACCGACAACGCCTACGTGGGCGGCAACCAGGTCGCGATTTCCGCCCAGGTGCCGGGCACCGTGGTGGCGATCCTGGCGGACGACACGCAGCGCGTCGAAGCCGGCCAGGTGCTGGTGAAGCTCGACAACACGGATGCCGACGTGCGCCTGCAGCAGGCCAGCAGCGCGCTCGCGCAGGCCGTGCGACAGGTGCGCCAGCAGACGGATTCCGCCAGCAGCGCCGATGCGCAGGTTGCCAAGGCGAAAGTGGACCTGAAGAAGGCGCAGGCCGACCTGGCCCGCCGCCAGCCGCTGATCGCCGAGCAGGCCGAGGCGCCGGAAGTGGTGCAGCACCTGCGCGATGGTGTTGATCAGGCGCAGGCCGCGCTCGATGCGGCGCAGGCCCAGGCACAGGCCGCGCACGCAGCCATCGAAGGTACCGTGGTCACCAACAACCCGGCGGTGGAACAGGCACGCGCGAACTTTCGCGCCGCGTGGATTGCCGCACAGCGCAACAGCATCTACGCGCCGGTGACGGGGTACGTCGCCCAGCGCAGCGTGCAGCTCGGCAATAGCGTGCAGCCGGGCCAGCAATTGATGACCGTGGTGCCGCTGCACGACCTGTGGGTGGACGCGAACTTCAAGGAGAACCAGCTGCGCCATATCCGCGTCGGCCAGCCGGCGAAGATCGAGTCGGACGTCTACGGCGGCAGCGTGGAATTCCACGGCAAGGTGATCGGCCTGGGCGCCGGCACCGGCAGCGTGTTCTCGCTGCTGCCCGCGCAAAACGCCACGGGCAACTGGATCAAGGTGATCCAGCGCGTGCCGGTGCGCATCGCGCTGGACGACAAGGAACTCGACCAGCATCCGCTGCGCGTGGGCCTGTCCACCGAAGTGACGGTGGACATCACCAACGACAAGGGCGCGATGATGGCGCCGCAGGGCAGCGGTCAGCCGATCGCCCAGACCGATGTCTATGAGCAGATGGCCAGCAAGGCGGACGCGGAGGCCGAGAAAGTCATCAAGGCAAACGTTCGCCAGGGCTCCGCGGACTGACGAGACGGATACGCCGCCATGGCTGACCAATCGAACGAAGAGAAGACCGCCGAGGGCCTGCCGCCCTTGCATGGCACCGCACTGGTCCTTCTGACCATCGCGGTCGCATTCAGCACCTTCATGGAGGTGCTGGACATGACCATCGTGAACGTCGCGGTGCCGCATATCGCGGGCAGCCTCGGCGTGAGCGCGAGCGAAGGCACCTGGACCATCAGTTCCTACTCGCTGGCCAGCGCGATCATGCAGCCGCTCACCGGCTGGATCGCGCGGCGCTTCGGCGAAGTGAAGACCTTCGTCTTCTCGGTGTTCCTGTTCGTGCTGTTCTCGATGATGTGCGGCCTCGCCACGTCGATGCCGATGCTGGTGATCGCCCGCCTGATGCAGGGCGCAGGATCGGGCCCGATGGTGGCCTTGTCCCTCACGCTGCTGCTGGCGAGCTACCCGAAGGCCAAGCAAGGCATTGCGCTCGCCCTGTGGGCGATGACCGTGGTGGTGGCACCGATCTTCGGCCCGATCCTGGGTGGCTACCTGACCGACAACTTCTCGTGGCCGTGGATCTTCTACATCAACCTGCCCGTCGGCATTGCCGCCGGCGCCATCACCTGGTCGCTGCTGCGCAAGCGCGAGACCAAGACTTTCCAGACACCCATCGACGTCATTGGCCTGGTGTTGCTGGTGGCCGGCGTGGGCTGCCTGCAGTTCATGCTGGACAACGGCAACGACCATGACTGGTTCTCGTCGCCGATGATCACCACGCTGGGCCTGGTCGCGCTGGTCTGCCTGGTCTTCCTGGTGGTGTGGGAGCTTCATGCCAAGCACCCGGTGATCGACCTCAGCCTGTTTCGACAACGCAACTTCACCGTGGGCGTGACGGCGCTGTCGCTGGGCATGTTCGCCTTCTTCGGCATCAACGTGGTATTCCCGTTGTGGCTGCAGACCACGCTGGGCTACACGGCCACCTGGGCGGGCCTCGCCACGGCGCCGGTGGGCATCCTGGCCTTCCTGCTGTCGCCCCTGCTGGGACGAAACATGCACCGGCTGGAACTGCGGGCGGTGGTGACCTTCTCGTTCATCATGTTCGCGGCCACGTCGTACTGGTTTTCCACGTTCGACAGTTCCGCTTCGTTCAGCTCGCTGGTGCTGCCGCGCTTCGTGATGGGCATTGCGATTCCCTGCTTCTTCATCCCGCTCAACCAGATCTACCTGGCCGGCCTGCCCGCGGATCAGATCGCCAGCGCCTCCGGCCTGGCCAATTTCTTCCGTACGCTGGGCTCCAGCGTCTCCACCGCCGTGACGGTCACGCTGTGGCAGCACCGGGGCATCCTGCACCACGCCACCCTCAGCGAGTACGTGGCGCCGTCCAATCCGGCCGCCACCCAGGTGCTGCAGGGCCTGCGCCATGGCGGCTTCGGCCAGACGCAGGCGCTGGGGATCGCCGACCAGCTGGTGAACCGGGAGGCGCTGACGCTCGCCGTCAACGACATCTTCTGGATGTGCACGGTGCTGTTCGTGCTGCTGATCCCCGTGCTCTGGTTCGCCAAGCCGCCCTTTGGCAGCGCCGGCGGCGCGGTAGGTCACTGATATTTAACGATTGCTGCACTCCCGAGTGCAGCATGACCTTAGTCACGGATGACTGGTGCGCCGCAATACCTTCTGTTAGTTTGTGTGCATGGCACAAACGATCCGCATCATCAAGAAGTATCCGAACCGTCGGCTCTACGACACGGAGATCTCCAGCTACATCACGCTGGAAGAGGTCCGTCAGCTGGTGTTGGACGGCGAAACCTTCGAGGTCCGCGACGCCAAGAGCGGCGAGGACCTAACCCGCTCGGTGCTGCTGCAGATCATCTCCGAGCACGAGGAGAAGGGGCAGCCGATGCTGTCGCCCCAGCTGCTTAGCCAGATCATCCGTTTCTACGGTGATTCGTTGCAGGGCTTCATGGGTCCTTATCTGGAGCGCAGCCTGCAGGTCTTCCTCGACCAGCAGCAGCAGTTCCGTACCCAGCTCAACAGCCTGCTGGGCCAGACGCCCTGGTCGATGCTCAACGATCTGACCGAGCGCAATATGGAAGCCTGGCGCAACATGCAGAGCGGCCTGCTTAATACAGCAAGCCAGGGCCAGCCGCCTCGCGGCAACAAGAAGCCCTGAACCTACGGCCGGCAATCTAAGCCGGCCGTTCCGTTTTAGACGCCGCTGCAGCACAACACGTGCTGCCCTGCGGCATGTGCACGAGTCCTTCACATGAGTTCTTCCGCCCATCGTCCGCGCGTTGCCATCGTGACCGGAGGCATCGGCGGCCTCGGTACCGAGATCTGCCGTCACCTCGCACAGGCTGGCCGGCAGGTGATTGCCGCAGACCTGCCCGCACGCGAAGAGCGCCTGCGTGCTTTCCAGCGTGAACTCGCCGATCTCGATGGCGCGGTGAAGTTCGAGCCCGCTGACGTCAGCCAGTTCGAGAGTTGCGCCAGCCTGATCGAACGCGTGCAGCAACAGCACGGCAGCGTCGACATCCTGGTCAACGCCGCCGGCATCACGCGCGACACCAGCCTGCGCAAGATGACCCCGCAGCAATGGCACGAGCTGATGCGCGTGAATCTCGATGGCGTGTTCAACATGTGCCGCAACGTGGTCGAGGGGATGAGTGAGCGCGGCTTCGGTCGCATCGTGAACCTGAGCTCGGTGAACGGGCAGACCGGCCAGTTCGGGCAGACCAACTACTCCGCTGCCAAGGCCGGCGTGCATGGCTTCGGCATGGCGCTGGCGCGCGAAACCGCGCGCAAGGGCGTCACGGTGAACACGGTCTCGCCCGGCTACTGCGATACCGCGCTGGTGGCTGCCGTGCCAGAAAACATCCGCGAGCAGATCATCTCGGACATTCCGGTGGGACGCCTGGGTTCGCCGGGCGACATCGCGCGTGCCGTGGCGTTTCTGACGGCCGATGACGCGGGCTACATCACGGGCGCGAACCTGCCGGTCAACGGCGGGTACTTCATGAGCTTCTGAACACGGCTCGGGCGGTGCCGCTCGAGCCGTCGTTATCTCTGGCTCTGCGGCTTTGCCCGCATCGAGCACCGATCACTCCGACGGCGCGCGTCACCGAGCCCCGCGCGGTCTCCCGGCATGGCGCATGCCCGCCGCTTCGCCTGCGCCAAGGCAACCCGCTACTCTTAGCGCCCGACGCGTTGGCCACTTTCAGCGGAGCCCCATGGCGCAGCAAATCACTCTTATCGGCGGCGGTCTGGTTGGCGCGCTGCTGGCCCAGCAGCTCGCCGGGCGTGGTTTCAAGGTCGATGTATTCGAGAAGCGCCCGGATCCGCGCATCGCCGGCTTCGTCGGCGGCCGCTCAATCAACCTTGCGCTGGCCGAGCGTGGCCTGCACGCCCTGCGCCAGGCCGGCCTCGCCAACGATGTGCTGCAACGCGCGGTGATGATGCGCGGTCGCATGGTGCACACCCGCGATGGACGCTCGGGCCTGCAACGCTACGGCGTCGACGACAGCGAGGTGATCTGGTCAGTCTCGCGTGGCGCACTCAACATGCTGCTGCTCGATGCCGCCGAAGCGGCCGGCGTGCGTTTTCATTTCGGGCAGTCGCTGGACGACGCGGACTTCGATGCAGGACGCATCCGGCTTGCCGATGAGGCCGGCGCCGTGCGCGAGATCGACGCCCCGGTCGTGATCGGTGCCGATGGCGCGGGCTCGGCGCTGCGCGCCGCCATGAACCACCACACGCCGCTGGGCGAGCGCGTGGAAGCATTGGGCCACGCCTACAAGGAGCTGGAAATCCCGCCGGCGAGTACGCTCGCGGCAGAGCTGGTGGACCGCAGCGGTGGCCACGATCAGTTCGCGCTGGAGCCGCATGCACTGCACATCTGGCCGCGCGGCGGCTATATGTGCATCGCTTTGCCCAACACCGAGGGCAGCTTCACCGTCACGTTGTTCTTGCCCGCGCATGGCGCCCATCCGAGCTTCGCGACGCTGCCCGATTCCCGCGCCGCGCGCGCGTTCTTCGAACACGATTTCCCGGATGTACTGCCGCTCATTCCGGATTTCGCGAACGACTACGACGGCCATCCGGTCGGCACGCTGTCCACGCTATACCTGCAGCAGTGGCATCTGGGCGGCAAGGCCCTGCTGGTGGGCGACGCGGCGCATGCCATCGTGCCGTTCCATGGACAGGGCATGAACTGCGGTTTCGAGGACACCGTCGTACTGGCCTCGCTGATGGCGGAGGCGCCGGGCGATTCTGCCGACGTGTTCGCCGAATTCCAGCGCATCCGCCAGCCCAACAGCGACGCAATCGCCGCCATGGCGCTGGAGAACTACGTGGAGATGCGTGATTCGGTGGCGGACCCGCATTACCTGGCCAAGCGCGAACTCGGCGCGCTGCTCGCCGAGCGCGTGCCGCAGCATTTCATGGCGCGCTATCGCATGGTCACCTTCACCCACCTGCCCTACGCCTATGCCTATGAGCGCGGGCGCGCCCAGGATGTGCTGCTGGAGCAGCTGCTGCGCGGCTCGACGCGGACGGGTTCGGTCGACCTGGACGCAGCCGCGGCCACGCTGCAGGCCACCTTGCCGCCGCTTCCCGATCTGCATGGATGACGCTCTGCTCGCCGCCTACCGAGGCACCGATTACCGGGTGCGCCTCGGTGGCGGCGGGTACGCGAGCATCCGCATCGGTCATCCCCTGCCCGCCTCGCTTGCCGGCCACGTGAAAGGACAGCCGTGGGGCTTCATCACGGCTTGGAATCCACGCTCGCAACCACGCCTTCGTTCGCAGAACCGCCAAGCCCAGCGATGGCTGTTGCAAGCACTGCATGAATTGCCCGCGACCCGACTGATCGTGCCGGGCGTCGGTGTCGGCGACGGCGATTGGCGGGAGGGCAGCCTCTTTGTGGTGGGCCTCGGCACGGAGCAGCTCGACCTCCTGGCCTTTCGCTTTGGCCAGCGTGGCTATGTGCACGGCGACGGAGACCAAGCGGCGCAATTGCGCCTGCCGTGACCGGCACGGCACGCCGCGTCTCCCGGACCGCTTGGCGGCAGCACGCCGCATGGACAAGCCTGTCAGCGTTTGCGGACAATCGCGCGATGACTAACCTGTCTGCCACTGCCCCTATCCTGCTGGAAGCGCGGGGCCTCGCCTTCTACCGCCAGGACGAACCCGTGTTCGGCCCCCTGGACTTTCGCCTGCGTGAAGGCGAGGTGGCGCTGGTCGAAGGCGATAACGGCAGCGGCAAGACCACCTTGCTGCGCATCCTGGCCGGCCTGCTTCGCCTGGACGAGGGCGAACTGAGCTGGCGCGGCCTGCCTTGGCGGCGCGTGGAGCACTTGGGCGACACCCTGTTCCTGGGGCACCACCTCGGCTTGAAGGGTGATCTCAGCGCCCGCGAGAACCTCGCCGTCGCCGCCGGCACCTATGGCACCCGCGACGGACGCGACGTGGCGGGCGTGCTATCCAGCATCGGTCTGGGCGGTTATGAAGACGAGCCTGTGCGCCGACTCTCCGCCGGCCAGAAGAAACGCGCCGCCCTCGCCCGCCTGCTGCTGTTGCCAGCCACGCTGTGGCTGCTGGACGAGCCCTACGCCAACCTCGATCGCACCGGCATCGAACTGGTTAACCGCCTACTGGCCGAGCACTCCGCCGAAGGCGGCGCCGCGCTGGTGACCAGTCATGGCGCGGTAAGCTTCCTGAGCGGCGAACCGACACGGGTGCGCATGCACGCATGAGCCACGCGACGCTTGCTTCCGCCTGCGCCGCCGTGTTGCGCCGCGACCTCACCCTGGCCTGGCGCCGCCGTGGCGACATCACCATGCCGGTGCTCTATGCGCTGATCGTGGTCACCCTGTTCCCGTTCGCGCTGGGCCCGGAAGACGCGCTGCTTCAGCGCATTGCCGGCGGCGTGGTGCTGCTGACCATGCTGCTGGCCATGCTGCTCGCACTGGACGCCATGTTCCGTAGCGACATCGAGGATGGCTCGCTGGAACAGCTGATGCTCTCTCCGCAGCCGCTGGCGATGATGCTGGCCATGAAGATCCTGGCGCACTGGATCACCACCGCGCTGCCGCTGATCGTGATCGCACCGCTGCTGGCCGGCATGCTTCACCTGCCTGCATCGGTGATGCCGGTACTGGTCTACGCCTTGCTGCTCGCCACGCCGCTGCTCAGCCTGCTGGGCGCGGTGCTGGTGGCGCTGACGGCCGGCAGCCGGCGCTCTGGTATGCTCCTGGCCTTGATGCTGCTGCCGCTTTGCGTGCCAGTGGTGATCTTCGCCGCCGGCGCCGTCGCCGCGGCACAACAGGGGCTGCCGTGGCTCGCTCCCATCGCCTGGCTGGGGGCCGCGCTGGTCATGGCCCTGGTGCTGGCGCCGCTGGCCTGCGCCGCCGCCCTTCGGATAGCTCTGGACGCATAAGACGATGGCCAACTGGATCCCGCTCTGGGTGCACAAGCTCAGCTCGCCGCCGAACTTCTACCGGTTCGCCGGCGTGCTGCGCCCGTGGGCATTGGCGCTGGCCCTCGTGCTCGGCGCCATCGCGCTGTACGGCGGGCTGGTGCTGGCGCCTGCCGATTACCAGCAGGGCGACGCCTACCGCATCATCTTCATCCACGTGCCCAGTGCCTGGATGAGCCTGTTCATCTATGGCGTGATGGCGGTGGCCGCTTTCATCTCGCTGGTATGGCGCATCAAGCTGGCCGAAGTGGTGGCGATGGAATCGGCGCCGATCGGCGCGGCCTTCACCTTCATCACCCTGGTCACCGGTTCGCTGTGGGGCAAGCCGATGTGGGGCACCTGGTGGACATGGGATGCACGGCTCACCTCCGAACTCGTGCTGCTGTTCCTCTATCTCGGCGTGATCGGCCTGTACCACTCGTTCGAGGATCGCCGCCAGGGCGCACGCGCCGCAGCCTTCCTCGCCATCATCGGCATCATCAACGTGCCCATCGTTCATTTCTCGGTGAACTGGTGGAACACGCTGCACCAGGGCTCCACCGTGCGCATCCTCGGCCCGTCGAAGATGAGCAGCGACATGCTGTGGCCGTTGCTGACCATGATGTTCGCCACCAAGTTCTATTACATCGCGAGCCTGTTTGGCCGCGTGCGCACCGACCTGCTCTCGCTGGAAAGCGGCAAGGACTGGGTGCGCCAGATCGCCGAGAAGGAGGGCGCGCGATGACACCGTTCTCGTGGGACCACTTCATCGCCATGGGCGGCTACGCCGCCTATGTGTGGCCGTCGTTCGCGCTGTTCTTCATCGTGCTGATCGCCGACTACCTCAGCCCCGGCTTCCGTCGCCGCCGACAGCTGCGCGAACTGCGCGGGCGCATGGCGCGGCAGGCCGCGCGACAGCAACGCAACCCTTCAGTGCCATGACGGGCACCTACAGAGTCTTATGAATCCCACCCGCAAGCGCAGGCTCATCATCGTTCTCCTCGTGGTCGCAGCGGCCGTCGTCGCGGTCGGACTGACCGTGTTCGCGCTGCAGCAGAACATGAACTACCTGTTCACCCCGAGCCAGGTGCAGACGGGCGAGGCACGCAGCTACAAGACGTTCCGCCTCGGCGGCATGGTGAAGGCCGGTTCGATCCAGCGCAGCAGCGACTCGTTGAAGGTCACCTTCACCGTGGTCGATGCGAGCGGTTCGATGCCGGTGGAATACACCGGCATCCTTCCCGACCTGTTCCGCGACAACCAGTCGGTGATCGCCACGGGCCACATGGACAACGCGCGTTTCATCGCCACCGAAGTGCTCGCCAAGCATGACGAAACCTACATGCCCAAGGAGCTGAAGGACGCGATGGCCAAGGCGCACCAGGGCAAACAGGTCAACGAGGCCGCTGGCCAGGACAAACCGCAATGACTCCGGAACTCGGGCAACTCGCCCTGATCCTCGCCCTGCTGCTGGCGTTTACGCAGGGTGTGTTGCCGCTGGTCGGCGCATGGCGCAACAACCGCGCGCTGATGGCCGTGGCACGTACGGCCGCGACGGGCCAGGCGGTGTTCGTCACCATGGCCTTCCTGCTGCTGGTGTGGGCGTTCCTGCAGTTCGACTTCTCGGTGCAGTACGTCGCCGACAACTCCAACCTCGCGCTGCCCTGGTACTACCGCATCGCGGCCGTGTGGGGCGCGCACGAAGGTTCGCTGCTGCTGTGGATCTTCATCCTCAACCTGTGGACGCTGGCGCTGGCCGTGCTGAGCCGTCGCCTGCCCGAGGTGTTCATCGCGCGGGTGCTGGGTGTGCTCGGCCTGGTGTCGGTGGGCTTTCTCGCCTTCATCATCTTCACCTCCAACCCGTTCATGCGCCTGTTGCCGATGCCACCGGACGGCGGCGATCTCAACCCGGTGCTGCAGGACCCGGGCATGACCTTCCATCCGCCCGTGCTTTACATGGGCTACGTGGGCTTCTCGGTGGCATTTGCGTTCTCCATCGCCGCGCTGCTGGGTGGTGAACTGGAGCAGGCCTGGGTGCGCTGGGCGCGCCCATGGACCAACGTTGCCTGGGGTTTCCTCTCCGCGGGTATCGTGGCCGGCAGCTGGTGGGCGTATGCCGAGTTGGGCTGGGGCGGCTGGTGGTTCTGGGATCCGGTGGAGAACGCCAGCTTCATGCCGTGGCTGGTGGGTGCGGCACTGATCCACGCACAGGCGGTGACGGAGAAACGCGGCGGCCTGCGCGCGTGGACCATCCTGTTGTCGATCTTCGCTTTCTCGCTGTCGCTGCTGGGCACCTTCCTCGTGCGTTCTGGCGTGCTTACTTCGGTGCATGCATTCGCCTCCGACCCTAAGCGCGGCCTATTCATCCTCTGCTTCCTCGCTGTGGTGGTGGGTGGCTCGCTGCTGCTCTACGCGCTGCGTGCGCCCAAGGTCGCCGGCGGCAAGCCGTTTAGCGTGGTGTCGCGCGAAACGGCAATCCTCATCGGCAACCTGATGCTGACCGTGGCGGCCGCGATGGTGCTGCTGGGCACGTTGTTCCCGCTGCTCGGCGATGCGCTGAACCTCGGCAAGATCTCGGTGGGACCGCCTTACTTCGGTTTCCTGTTCACGCTGCTGATGATTCCGGTGGTGCTGCTGTTGCCGTTTGGCCCGTACCTGCGCTGGGGCAAGAGCGATACGCCGGTGCTCAAGCGCGTGATGTGGCGCGCCGGCCTCGCGGCCGTGGCGTGCGCGATCGTCGCCGCGTTGCTCACCGACGGTGAAGGCAAGGCGATCGCCGGCACGGCAGCGGCGGTGTGGTGCGGTTTCGGCACGCTGCTGTACGTGTTCAAGCGCTGGCGCGAAATGCCGGCGGGTCGTCGCTATCCGGCAGAAATGGCCGGCATGCTGCTGGCGCACTTCGGCGTCGGTGTGTTTCTCGCCGGCGTGCTGCTCACCAATGCACTGAGCGTCGAGCGCGACGTGCGCATGAGCCCCGGCCAGACCTCCAGCATCGGCGGCTACGACTTCCGCTTCGACGGCGTGCAGCACACCACCGGCCCCAACTGGCAGGGCGACCAGGGCACGGTGACGGTCATGCGCTCGGGTCGAGAGATCGCGGTGATGCACCCGCAGAAGCGCACCTATACGCGCGGCCAGGTGCAGACGGAATCGGCGATCAATCCCGGCCTGTTCCGCGATCTTTATGTCGCACTGGGCGAGCCGATGGATCGCACGCAGCCGGAAGGCGCATGGGCGCTTCGCCTCTACGACAAGCCCTTCGTCCGCTGGATCTGGGCTGGTGGCCTGTTCATGATGCTCGGTGGCTTCTTCGCCGCTGCGGATCGCCGCTTCCGCACCAAGCGCGTGGCTGAAACCGAAGCCGTCCCGGCAGCCGCCTTGCAGGAATCGCGCGCATGAGTCGCCTGCTGCCCTTCTTCGGTTTCCTGCTGCTGGTGGCTTTGTTCGGTTTCGGTATCTGGTGGAACACCCAGCACGACCAGCGCGAAGTGCCTTCGCCGCTGATCAACAAGCCGGCGCCCGCCTTCGTGCTGCCGAAGCTGGATGATCCGTCCCAGACAGTCAGCCGTGACAACCTGCTGGGCAAGCCGTATCTCATCAATGTCTTCGCCAGCTGGTGCATCGCCTGCGGCGAGGAACATCCGGTGCTGATGACACAAGGCAAGTCCATCGGCGTGCCCATCGTCGGCTACAACTACAAGGACGCACCGGAAGACGCGAAGGCCTGGCTGACCAAGCACGGCAATCCGTACGACATGGTCATCGCCGATCAGGAAGGCCGCACGGCGATCGACTTCGGCGTGTACGGCGCACCCGAGAGTTTTCTGGTCGATGGCAAGGGCGTGATCCGCTACAAACGCATCGGTCCGTTGACGCCGGAAGTGATCGAGAAGGAATTGAAGCCCGCCATCGCGGCATTGGCGAAGGAGCCCGCCCCATGAGCGCGCATCCCTTTGCCGGAGCGCACCAAGTGCGCGAAAAGCCTACACAGCGCAAGTTCCGTAATCGCGCACTGGGTGCGCTCCTACAGTTGGGGCTTTTGCTCTTCACGAGCGTGTCGTTCGCCCAGGCGATCGACCCGCTGCCCTTCAAGGACCACGCCCAGGAAGTCCGCTTCCAGGCGCTTACGCGCGAACTGCGCTGCCTGGTCTGCCAGAACGAGAATCTCGCCGATTCCAACGCGGACCTTGCGCGCGATCTGCGCCACGAAGTGTTCGACCTGATGCAGCAGGGAAAGAGCGACGACGAGATCAAGCAATACCTGGTCGATCGCTATTCCGATTTCGTGCTGTACGACCCGCCGGTGAAATCCAGCACGGTGTTGTTGTGGTTCGGCCCGCTGGCGATCCTGCTGGCCGGCGCCGTGGTGGTCGTGGTCACGGTGCGTCGCCGTGGCCGTGCCGCGCCGGTCGCGATGCAGGACGAGAAGCCGAACGACGAAGGGGACGATTGGTGAAACTGGTTTTTTTCCTGATCGCCGCAGCGATGATCGCCGCGGCGTTGTTCCTGCTGCTATGGCCACTGATGCGTCATGGCCGCCAGCAGGGTCGCTCCCGCAAGGTTTTCGCGTTGGCCCTGGCGTTGGCCTTCCTGCTGCCGATCGCGGCCATCAGCCTCTATCTCGGCGTGGGCACGCCGGTGGCGCTCGATGGCGTGGCGCACCAGCCCAAGAGCATGAGCATCGGCGACGCCGTCGGTGAGCTGAAGGCTCATCTGGCACAGCAACCGGATGATCTGCAGGGCTGGATGCTGCTTGCGCAGACCTACGGCGTGATGCATCGCGCCGTCGAGGCACGCGACGCCTACGAACAGGCGCTGCGGATCGACGCCGACAACAGCGCCGCCATGGTGGGCTGGGCGGAAGCCGACTCGCTGCAGCGCGAGGACCATCGCATCGACGGGCGCGCACTGGAACTGCTGGAGCGCGCCGTGAAGCTCGACCCGCAGAGCCAGCGCGGCCTTTGGCTGCTGGGCATCAGCCAGTTCCAGCACGACCACTACGCCGAGGCAGCCACCACCTGGCGCCAGCTGCAGACCCAGCTCGACCCGGGTTCCAACGTGGCCAAGGCCGTCGCCGAACAGATTGCCGTGGCTGACGCGCGTGCCGGCAACCCCGGCAAGACGGCGCCCGAGACGCCCGCCGCCGAGGCGCAGGGGCCCGCGTTGCAGGTGCAGGTGTCGCTCTCTCCTGCCCTCAAGGACAAGCTGGGCCGCGGCGACACGCTGTTCGTGTATGCACGCGCCGAGCAGGGGCCGCCCATGCCGCTGGCCGTGGCGAAACTGGACGCCGCCGCTCTCCCCGCCACGGTGACGCTTACCGACGCGATGGGCATGACGCCCCAGTTCAAACTATCCTCGGCATCGCGCGTGTTCGTCGGTGCCCGCATCAGCAAGAGTGGGCAGGCCATGCCACAGGCGGGCGACCTCGAAGGCGACGCCGGCGTGGTCGACGTCGGCACGCGCAACCCGATCAGGATCACCATCGACAAGGTTCATTGATGAATCACGACGCGCGCCGCTACTTCGCCCTGCCTTCGCCATTCGCGATGAAGCGCGGCGGAGAACTCCACGGCGCGCGCGTCGCCTATGAAACCTGGGGTGAACTGAGCCCGGCACGCGACAACGCGGTGCTGATCCTCACCGGCCTCTCGCCTAGCGCACACGCCGCCTCCAACGACGAAGATCCGTCGCCTGGCTGGTGGGAAGCGATGATCGGCCCCGGCAAGGCCATCGATACCTCGCGCTGGTTCGTCATCTGCGTGAATTCGCTGGGCAGCGATAAGGGCTCGACTTGCGCCGCATCGATCAACCCGGCCACGGGCGAACCCTACCGGCTGGATTTTCCCGAGCTATCGCTGGAAGACGTCGCCAATGCGGCACACGCCACCGCTACCAGCCTGGGCATCGAACAGCTGGCCTGCCTCATCGGCTGCTCGATGGGTGGCATGAGCGCACTGGCCTACATGGTGCTGCACCCGGGCAGCGTGCGCGCCCATATCAGCGTGGACACGGCGCCCCAGGCGCAACCGTTCGCCATCGCCATCCGCTCGTTGCAGCGCGAAGCTATCCGCCTCGATCCCGATTGGAACAGCGGTCGCTACGACGACGCGCACTATCCCGAGGCAGGCATGAGCATCGCGCGCAAGCTCGGCGTGATCACCTATCGCTCGGCGATGGAATGGAACGGCCGTTTCGCGCGCATCCGGCTCGATCCCGAACAACGCGACGACAACCCCTTCGGCATGGAATTCGAAGTGGAGTCGTACCTGGAAGGCCATGCGCAACGCTTCGTGCACACCTTCGATCCCAACAGCTATCTCTATCTCTCGCGCGCGAGCGACTGGTTCGACATTGCCGAATACGGCAACGGCAACGTGATGGAAGGACTCAAGCGCATCCGCATCGAGAAGGCGATGGTGATCGGCGTAAGCACCGACATCCTCTTCCCGCTGGAGCAACAGGAACAGATCGCCGACGGTTTGCGTGCCGCGGGCGCCGACGTGGAGTTCGTGGCGCTGAATTCCCCGCAAGGCCACGATGCCTTCCTGGTCGACATTCCCAACTACAGTCGCGCTATAGGCGGCTTCCTCGGCCGACTCTGAACGGCCGACTGCGCCTCCTGCCCCGCGCTGTTAAGATGGGACAACAGCAGCACCTTCCGAGAACGCCATGCTCACCCTCGACTTTCCCGGCTCCCGCCAGCTCATCGACGCCATCGACGCCGCCGTGGCGGAGGACTCCACGCGCGCCGTCACGGACAGCCTGCGCAACAGCTTGTGCAAGCTCATTCGCGGCAAGGAAGTGAAGCTGCCCGAATGCGTGTTCGAGACCGCCGAAGGCCGCTACGCGCGCCGCGAGCTGTACCGTAGCGAAGACCACGGCTACTGCGTGGTGGCGATGACCTGGGGCCCCGGTCAGGGCACCCCGATCCACGACCATTGCGGCATGTGGTGCGTCGAAGGTGTCTGGAGCGGCGCGCTGGAAGTCGTGCAGTACGAGCGCCTCGCCGATGAAGATGGCCACTACCGCTTCCAGCCGGTGGGTTCGATCCAGGCCGGCCCCGGCTCCGCCGGCAGCCTGATTCCGCCGCACGAGTACCACACCATCCGCAACCCCAGCGACGATGCCGTGGCCGTCAGCCTTCACATCTATTCGGGCCAGATGACCCATTGCGCTGTCTTCCAGCCACTCGGCCAGGACCATTACCAGCGCAGTGATCGTCAACTGGGTCTCGACCCGGTGCATTGAACCCGGCATAATGCCCCGCTGCAATGCCGGTGTGGCGGAATGGTAGACGCGGCGGACTCAAAATCCGCTTCTGGCGACAGAGTGGAGGTTCGAGTCCTCTCACCGGTACCAATACTCGAATAAAAAAGCCCGCATCAGTGCGGGCTTTTTTATGTGCCGACGCCATGGGAACGTGGTTCGGCCAAAAAGAAATAAGCTCATGCGCCGTCAGTGAATGGCGCAGGATTTCCTCAGGGGAAGCACGGCCTCGCGCATGGGCATCGCCTCGTGGAGTTCGCTCCACGGCATCGGCTCGAGTCCATCATCGCCCTGCAGCATGCGAGCGAAGGTCGCTCCTTGATCCTGCGCCGCGCGCAATGCATCGGCCTCGCGAAAGAAAGTCTTCTCGATATCGCGTCGTGTCAGGGGTTCCCAATCGAGCTGATTGCCCGAGGGGGAACGCAACAGCGTCCAGGTGGCCGTCCATGAGCTCGCGCCATCGCGCGGAATCTCGACGGACTGGCATTTCAGAAGATAGATACCGACAAGCACGGCCATGCGCGGACTCCATTTCCGGGCCTCGCCACTTGATCAGGGGTACGGACGCGTGGGGACACGTCCATCGGTGTGGGGGCTAGGCTGTCGAAGCTTACGAACGACTTACACCATGGCAAACGTGGCAAAGGTCATGGGTGCCAACGTTAGTTCTTGCGGCCTCGCTGACCCACGGAGTCAGTGGAGAGGGCCTAATGGACGGAACCAGTGTCCATGCGCTGATCGTATCGATCGACCAGCACCTCGAGCTCACCCACATAACGCACGAGCTCGTTCCGCTGTTCCATGGCGTCGCCGGTTTCTTCCGGTGCATCGTCGCCCAGAAGGCGCAAGGCACCGCGAATGCGGTGCAGCATCTGACGCTGCTGTTCGTCATCGCCACGCTGCAATGCGTGATCCAGTGACTCCAGATCCTGTCTCGTGGCCGCGATGAGGCTACGCAATACGTCGCGTACACGCGCTGGCGATCCGAACGTGTCCAGGAGCAGGCGCCATCGATCCGGTGGTGCCGACGACCCCGGGTTTACGGAGCGACGAGCAGACCCGTCCGTCAGGCAGGCCGACAGCATGGCGCCGAGTTCCGCCAGTTGCACGGGCTTGGCGAGGAATTCATCCATGCCTGCTTCGCGGCAACGCGAGACCTCCTCGGGAAGTGCGCTGGCCGACAACGCAACGATCGGAAGATGCGTATCGCCATTTTCGTGCTCGCGGATACGACGCGCCAGCGCATAACCGTCCAGCACCGGCATATGGCAGTCGGTGATGAGCAGGTCGTAGCGCGCCGTCGCCAACGTTCGCAGGGCTTCCTGTCCGTTCTCCACGATCGTGTGGGGATAGCCGAGCCGCTCGAGCTGACGGCTGATGACGGCACGATTGATGGGGTGGTCTTCCGCCACGAGGATGCGCGCATCGTGCCGTTGGTGCCCGGCGCTTTCAGCCGCTACGTGAGGCGGCATCGGCAAGCCCAGTGCGACATGGCAGGCGTCAACCGCCGAACGCCACAGCAACGGCTGGCCGCCCAGAACCACTTCGCCCTGCTCGCGATAGAAGCCGCGTGGATCGGGAACTTCCAGCAACCGGATTACCCGTACGCCATCGGGAAGCACGCCGCGCGTGGCCAGTTCGAGGTCCACGACATAGATATCGATGTCTTCCGGGGCGTACCCCTGCAAATCCATCGCATCGGCGCCAATGATGGACATGCCCAGGGCAGACAACGTGTTGGACAGTTCGCGCTCCAGCAGGATGTCTGCCGTACACAGCAGTGCCTTTTTTCCCGCGAGCGCAGGCTGCGGCCGCAAAGGTTGTTCCACGGACAGGGGCACTTCGAAGGTCGCCTGCGTGCCGAAACCGGGCGTGCTGGCGAGACGGATCTCGCCGCTCATCATGTGTGCTAGGCGACGGCAGATGGTCAGGCCAAGCCCGGTGCCGCCGTAACGGCGAGACGTGGAAGCCTCCGCCTGGACAAAGGGCTGGAACAGGCGATCAAGCTGATCCTGCGACATGCCGATGCCGGTGTCCGATACGGTAATGCCGAGGCGATGGCCTGCGCCGGTGTCTTTCAGCAGCTCCATGTGCAGTTCGACGCGCCCCTTCGACGTGAACTTCAGCGCGTTGCTCAGCAGGTTGGTGATGATCTGCCGTACGCGCGTCATGTCGCCCCGATACTTGCCCGCGAGACGCCAGTCGAGGCTGGCGTACAGACGCACGCCCTTCTCCCTTGCCAGCGACGCGAACAGGCCGAGCACGCCGTCCGTCATGACGCGCAGGTCGAATGCATGCTCGTTCAGCTGCAGCCGCCCAGCCTCGATGCGGGAGAAGTCGAGGATGTCGTCCAGGATCTGCAGCAAGGTTTCCGACGAGTCGTGCACCATGTCCAGCATGTGGGTCTGCTCGCCGTCGAGCGAAGTCTTGCCGAGCAATTCGACCAGACTGAGCACGCCCGCCATCGGCGTACGGATTTCGTGGCTCATCATGGCGAGGAAAGCACTCTTTGCAGCCACCGCCGCTTCGGCCGCCGCCTTTGCCTCCAACAAGGCCTGGGCTTGTGCCTTCTCGTTGCTGATGTCGATGCAGAAGACGCTGCAGCTGACTACGCCATCATCTTCCGCGCGCGGCGGCCCAAACGATGCGCGTACCCATCGCGTACCAGCGGGAGATGCCACGCGGTATTCCACGCCGTGGGCCCCTTCGCCCGCACGCACCCGTTCGATCGCACGGCGCACCTGCGGCTTGTCCTCCCCCAGCATCACGTCGAACGGGCGGCGTCGCCCTTGCAGCAACTCGTCATGGGTGAGGCCGAACAAGGCCACGGTCTGTCCGCCGACGTAGGCAAAACTGCTGAGCCCATCGCGCGAATAGCGGACGCGCATGACCACGCCCGGCAGACTTTCGTTGGTGTCGATGAGCTTCTGCTCTGAAGCGAGCGCGCGCGCCTCGGCGCGCCGCAGATCGCTCACATCCACCAAGGTGCCCAATAAACCACGGCCCTGTCCGGTGCCACGCTCGAACGTATGTCGCCACAGCAGGGCATCGCGGGCTTCACCGCCCTCTTCCCGCGGCCCGATGTAGAGCTCGCGCTGACCGCCGTGGTTCTGGGCCATCGCCTGCATGTCGGCCTCATGCAGGGCTACGGCATCCAGGCCCACGGCATGCCTCGTCTCGATCATGGTGCGGCCCAGCAAGCTGTCCCGTGAGCAGCCGAACATGTCTTCGTAGGCGCGATTGACCGCCAGATACCGGCCTTCCTCGTCCTTGACGAAAACGGGATAGGGGATCGTCTCAAGCAAGGCTTGCTGGAATTTCAATTGCGCGGCCAGGGCCTGCTCCGCATCGCGCTGCGCGCGCATGGCGCGACGTTGCCGCAAGTAGGAAATGCTCACGAGGCCGACGATCAGCAGCGCAACGGCCAGCCCCGTCATCACCCATGCCCAAGGCACGCCATAGTGGTACTGCGCGGTCAACCAGCGTCCGCGGATCGCCTGGCGTTGACTGTCCTTGACGCTTGCCAATACGCGGTTGACCATCGGCGCCAATCGCTCATAGCGATTGGCGATACCCACGGTGAAGTCCTGATCGACACCTGCCGGACCCACCACCCGGAGGGTCGCTGCGTAGCGGTCGCGAATGAGCGCATCCAACGCAGGCAGCGTACCCACGTAGGCATCCGCGTGGCGCGCGGCCACCATGGCCAGCCCTTCCTCGTTGCTGCCCACCGGCTGCCAATGCGCATCAGGCGTGAGCCTGCGCAGATGCGACAGCAAGCCTGCTTCGTCGCGCACGGCCACGACGTGCCCGGCGAGGTCGTCAGGGCCCAACAACGCCTGACCACGCGTCCGCGCGACGATGACGGCTGGAAAATGCTCGTAGCTGCGACTGAACACTATGGACTGCGAACTGAAATCGTCCGGCATGGCCGCGGCGACCATGTCGATTTCGCCAGCGCGCACCATGCGCTGCAGTTCAACCCAGTCTTTCGCGGGCACGTGCTCGACGCGAAGGCCCAGTTGCCCCTGCAAGACCTTGATGTAGTCGGCAGCGAGCCCGTCGAATTGTCCCTGCGTGTTTCGAAACGTATACGGATAACGATCGGTTTCATAACCCACGCGCAGCGTCGGCAGGGTGCGCAGCCAATCACGCTCGGACGTCGTGGGCTCGCGCGCAGCGGACGAAGGGTCGGTACTCAAGCCCCAGCGCAGGCGCAGTCGCGCAAGCTCTTCGGCCGTAACGGCGGCTTCGGCCTTGCGCAAGAGCTGCAGCAGCATCGTCCGGCCACGCGGCACCGCCAGCCCGATACTGATCGGCGGCAGGTCCAGGGGACCAAGGGTGACGAGATCATCGTCGCGGCGCTCGAGCAGGAGCATTTGCGTGCGCGATGGCGTGGCGCCGATATAAGCATCAGCCTTGCCCGTGGCCACCAGGTTCAAGGCTTGCCGGCCGTCATCCGCGAACACGATGGTCGCCTCGGGAAAGCGCTTGGCGAGCAGATCTCCGACACGGTGAAAGTCCCGCTCGATGGCGATGCGCGCGTGGTCCAGATCGCTCTCGGAACGGATGCGCTCGTCGCCTTTGCGGCCAACGAGGATCAAACGTCCCTGTCCGTAAGGTTTCAGCATGTCGAAGCCGGCACGCTCTGCCTGCAATGTCGACATGGCCGCCAACAGGTCGTATGGGCCGTCCGACCGAGCCGAGGTCGTGACCTGGGCGTCGGTATAGGGATGGAAGACGAGTCGCAGGCCTACCTTGGCTGCCAGCAGCCGCACATAGTCGATACCGAACCCTTCCGGGCGTCCTGCCACCCAGGTCTCCGCCGGCAAATGGTCGCCTGCGTAAACCCCTACATTCACGACAGGATGCTGGCGACGCCAGGCGTCCTCTTCGGGTGTCAGCGATAGCAAGCTGCTGTTCGGCTCCTCGACGGCAGACGCCGTATCAGTCTGTCCGCCGACGCCTTGCGCCGCGAAGGCACAAGCTGTCATGAGATACCAGCAAATGACCAGCAACCATGGAACCCCGGGCCGCCCTGGATGGCCTGTCCCCGGCAGCCGATGCCCTGGACAGCAGGTTGTCGCGTCACTGTGAAAAGCGTCGTTGACGTCCATGGGGGCGCCCGGATTCCAGCCAGCCAGGGAGGGGTGGAGCTTAGTGACCCGACTACATCATGCTCTATAAGAATCGTCTGAAGATGCCCCGACAACGAGTAGGGGTTTGTCGTATCTGCTTGCCATGCGCAATCGGATAACCTACAGGCCAAACTGGCGTGCGACCTGAACAGCCATGACCTTGCGCATCATTCTGGCCGATGACCATCCCATTGTCCGCAGCGGCGTCCGCACCCTGCTGGAGAACCACTCGCAAACTTCGGTGGTCGCGGATGTCAGCTCACCTGCCGAACTGATCGAAGCGATCCATGCCCACCCCTGCGACATCGTCCTCACGGATTTCAGCATGCCCGGCGGCCAGGTCGCCGACGGCCTTCACATGCTCGGCCTCATCCGCCGGCGGTGGCCGACGTTGCCGGTGATCGTGCTGACCATGGTCAACAACGCCGGCGTACTCAATGCCATCCTGGCAACGGGCGTGCGCGGCCTGCTGGGCAAGTCCGACGCGTTGACCGAGCTGACCCTGGCGGTGCAGGCGGTGTCCCATGGACGTGATTACCTGAGCTCGGCCATCCGTAAAACGCTCGACATCGCACGGGCGGGTGCGAGCCTCTCGGCGCAACCTGTGCTGTCCAAACGCGAGACCGAAGTGCTGCGCCTGTTCGCATCGGGCTTCACCGTGTCGGAGATCGCAAGCCAGCTCAATCGCAGCGTCAAGACCATCAGCCGGCAGAAGATGGACGGCATGGCCAAGCTTGGCCTCAAGAGCGACCTTGACGTCTATGCCTATGCGCGTGAGCACGGGATGCTCACGTAAGGTGTCACGGATACGCAGGAGCCACGCGCACAACGCGTTGCCCGAGTTAAGGTGGAATCCGCGATCTCTGCCTGCGCAAGAAATCGAGAGAGCGCCATGGCGGCACAACCCCGACGGGTGACTGACGACGCACGCCACGCGTGCATGACTGGCGAAATTTGTGCTGCCGCAGCATGGATTTCGCGCCGTGCGTCTTCGTCAGCCTGAAACGCAAAAGGCCGGCATGTGCCGGCCCTTCGCGACGCCTGGAATGGTGCCCCCGATACGATTCGAACGTACGACCTTCCCCTTAGGAGGGGGACGCTCTATCCAACTGAGCTACGGGGGCAACGGCGCGAATTCTGGCATGGATCGGCAGCCAAGGCGATCATGGCAGGGGGCCTGCTAGAATGGCGGTTTTCTTCCCGGCGCCCTTTTCGGCGCCACGGTCTGGAGTCAAGCATGTCCCACGAAATCCTCACCGCACTTGGTCTCGGCGCCTCCCAGTCAGGTACGTACCTGGGCAACGGCGAGTGGTCCAAGACCACTGACGCCGGCACGCTGCAACCGGTCAATCCGGCCACCGGCGAAGTGATCGCCAGCGTGCATGCCTCCAGCGCGGCCGACTACGAGACCATCGTCAAGCGCGCGCAGGAAGCGTTCAAGGTGTGGCGCACGACGCCGGCACCGCGTCGCGGCGAGGCCGTCCGCCTGTGCGGCGAAGCGCTGCGCAAGCACAAGGACGCACTGGGTTCACTGGTCGCGCTGGAAATGGGCAAGATCAAGCCCGAGGGCGACGGCGAAGTGCAGGAGATGATCGACATCGCCGATTTCGCCGTGGGCCAGAGCCGCATGCTCTACGGCTACACCATGCACTCGGAGCGTCCGGGCCATCGCATGTACGAGCAGTACCAGCCGCTGGGCCTGGTGGGCATCATCAGCGCGTTCAACTTCCCGGTGGCGGTGTGGGCGTGGAACGCTTTCCTCGCCGGCATCTGCGGCGACATCTGCATCTGGAAGCCCTCGCCGAAGACGCCGCTGTCGGCCATCGCCACCATGAAGATCGTCAACGAAGCACTGAAGGAAGCCGGCTTCCCGGACATCTTCTTCCTGTTCAACGATGCCGGCGTCGAGCTGTCGCAGGCCTTCGTTGATGACCATCGCATTCCGCTGATCAGCTTCACCGGCTCCACCAAGGTGGGCCGTCACGTGGGCGAGCGCGTGGCCAAGCGCATGGGCCGTTCGCTACTGGAACTGGGCGGCAACAACGCCATCATCCTCGACGAAAGCGCGGACCTGAAGCTGGCCATCCCCGCCATTGTGTTCGGCGCCGTCGGCACCGCTGGCCAGCGCTGCACCACCACGCGCCGCCTGTTCGTGCACGAGTCGATCATCGACGACGTGACCGCCAAGCTGACCACCGCCTACAAGCAGGTGGAAGGCAAGATCGGCGACCCGACCCTCGCGACCACGCTGATGGGCCCGCTCAACAGCAAGGAGGCCGTGCAGGCCTACCTCGCCGCAGTGGAGAAGGCCAAGGCGGCCGGCGGCAAGGTGCAGACCGGCGGCGCCGCGCTCACCGACCGCAAGGGCAACTTCGTGCTGCCGACCATCGTCACCGGCCTGAAGAACAGCGACGACGTGGTCCAGACGGAGACCTTCGCTCCGATCCTCTACGTCATGCCGTTCAAGACGCTGGACGAAGCGATTGACCTGCAGAACAGCGTGCCGCAGGGCCTCTCGTCGGCCATCTTCACGCAAAACCTGAAGTCGGCCGAGCAGTATCTGTCGGCAGCGGGCTCCGATTGCGGCATCGCCAACGTCAACATCGGCACCTCGGGTGCGGAAATCGGTGGCGCCTTCGGTGGCGAGAAGGAAACCGGTGGTGGTCGCGAGTCGGGCTCGGATGCGTGGAAGGTCTACATGCGCCGTCAGACCAACACCATCAACTACTCGAACTCGCTGCCGCTGGCGCAGGGCATCAAGTTCGATCTGTAAGACGAAACGGGCGACCGGCCACCGCCGGTCGCCGACTTTCACCGCCCAACGTGCATCGACATGAGCTATCAAACGTCCTCTTACCGAAGCACCAATTCATTGGCGGTGATCAGCCTGATCTTCGGCATCTGCTGCTGGTTCGTGTTGCCGCTCATCGGCGCCATCGTGGCAGTGGTCTGCGGGCACCTGGCGCGCGCGGAGATTCGGCGTGCGGAGCCCGGCACAGTGGAAGGCGATGGCCTCGCGATGGCCGGACTGGTGCTTGGTTACGTCCATCTTGCGCTCGCCCTGCTCGCCATCGTGTTCGTGGTTGCCTTCCTCCTGCTTGGCTTTGGCATCGGCCTGCATTCACTGCACTGGTAATGGCATGAGCGCGCAAGAGACCACGACCGCCGCGACACCGCCGTTCGACTTCCGCGGCTATCGCGTGGTGGTGGCAGGCGGCAGCAAGGGCATCGGCCGCAGCATCGCGTTGGCTTTTGCCCGATCAGGCGCGGCGGTTTCGGTTTGCGCACGCGGCGAAGCGGCGCTCGACGAAGCGCGCCACGCCATTTCCGCATTTGGCGTGACCGCACACACGCGCCGCTGCGACCTCGCCGACGCGGAAGCCATCGACACCTATATCCGCGAGGCCTCCGAAGTGCTCGGCGGCATCGACGTGCTGGTGAACAACGCCAGCGGCTATGGTTTCGCCAACGACGACGCCAGTTGGCTGGCCGGCTTCAATATCGACATCATGGCGGCAGTGCGTGCCTCGCGCGCAGCCCTTCCCTACCTTAAGGCGTCGCCGCATGGGTGCATCCTGCACACCTCGTCGATTGCGGCCTATCACCCCAGTGCACGCAGCGCGCCGTATGCCGCAGCCAAGGCAGCGCTGAACCAGTACACCACGTCGCAGGCGGCAATGCTGGCAAAGCATCGGATCCGCGTGAATGCCATTGCGCCGGGCTCGATCGAGTTTCCGGAGGGCTTGTGGGATCGCCGCAAGGTCGAGGCGCCGGAGCTGTACCAGCAGACCTTGGCGAAGATCCCGTTCGGCCGCTACGGCAAGCCGGAAGAGATCGCCAACGCCGCCCTGTTCCTCGCCTCTCCATTCGCCAGCTGGATCACCGGCCAGACGCTTTGCGTGGATGGCGGTCAGCTGCTGTCGGGCTGATGACCATGAGTGACCTCAACGCCACCGAGCGCTTCAGCGACCGCGTCGCCGACTACGTGCGTTATCGCCCCGACTATCCGATGGCGATGCTGGAGTGGCTGCAACACACCTACGGCGTGAATCCCCATTGGCTGGTGGCCGATGTCGGTGCAGGCACCGGCATTTCCAGCAAACTGTTTCTGGACGGCGGATACCGCGTCATCGCGGTGGAACCCAACGAACCGATGCGCAAGGCGGCAGAACAGTGGCTTGGCGACAATGAGCGCTTCCGCACGATCGGTGGCCATGCCACGGCCACCGGATTGGACGACACCAGCATCGACCTCGTCACGGTGGCCCAGGCCTTCCATTGGTTCGACCAGGCGGCGGCGCGCGCGGAGTTCCAGCGCATTCTCAAACCTTCCGGCCTCGCTGCGATCATCTGGAACTCGCGCCGGCTGGTGGGCACGCCGTTTCTCGAAGGCTACGAGGCCTTGTTGAAGGAATACGGCACCGATTACACCAGCGTCGCCGAGCGCTACGGTGACGAGCCGATGATGCGTGCCTGGTTTGGCATCGGCTATCTCGGCATGGGCCGCTTCGACCACGGTCAACTGCTCGACTTCGATGGGCTGCGTGGGCGTCTGATGTCGTCCTCCTACGCACCGCGTGCGGGCCACCCGCAACACGAGCCGATGATGCGCGCCCTGCGCGAGCTGTTTGACAGCTGCGCCGTCGACGGCCGCATCAGTTTCGACTACGACACCGTCATCTATGTAGGCACGCTGCCTTGAGCATGTACAACCTCATTCGTCCCCTGCTGTTCGCGCTCGATGCGGAAACGGCCCATGGCCTGACACTGTATGGCCTGGATGTCGCCCAGCGGAGCAACTTCGCACACCTCGTTGCCAAGCCGCCGGAAGACCTGCCGACCACGACGTTCGGTATCCGCTTTCCCAACCCGGTCGGCCTCGCCGCCGGCCTGGACAAGAATGCCGATCATCTCGATGGGCTCGGCGCTCTGGGTTTTGGCTTCGTCGAAGTGGGCACCACCACGCCGCGTCCGCAGCCGGGCAACGACAAGCCGCGCATGTTCCGCCTGCCGCGGCACGAGGCAGTGATCAATCGTCTTGGATTCAACAATGCCGGCGTGGACGCGCTGGTGCGCAATGTGCAGCAGTCGAACTATCGCGGTGTGCTTGGCATCAACATCGGCAAGAACAAGGACACGCCGAACGAAAAGGCCGTGGACGACTACCTGTTCTGCCTGGAGCGCGTGTATGCGCTGGCCAGCTACATCACGGTCAACATCTCCTCGCCGAACACGCAGGGCCTGCGCGATTTGCAGGAGGAAGCCACGCTGCGTCGTTTCATCGAGACGCTGCGCGAGGCGCAGGAGCGTCTCGGCTCGCAGAGCGGCAAGCGCAAGCCGATGCTCCTGAAGATTGCGCCCGACCTCAGCGAAACCGAGCTCGACGCCATCGCCGAAGTGCTGCTGGCCGCCAAGGTGGATGGGGTGATCTGCACCAACACCACCATCGACCATTCGGCCGTGGCCAGCGATCCGCATGGCAACGAGACCGGCGGTCTTTCCGGCAAGCCGCTGTTCGCGCGTTCCACCGCCGTGCTCCGTGGCATGCGCAAGCGCGTGGGCGACCGGCTCGACATCATCGGCGTGGGCGGCATTCTCGATGGCAGCGATGCGGCGGAGAAAATCGACGCCGGCGCGTCGCTCGTGCAGATCTACTCCGGCATGGTGTTCCGCGGTCCGGCGCTGATCGCCGAATGCGTGGACGAAATCCGCCGCCAGCGCGAGCACACCCATGGCGGTTGAGCGCATCGATATGGGCGGCTATACGCTGATCGAGAACGCACCGCTGGGCACTCGCAACACGCTCCGCGTCAATGCGCGTGCTCGCCTGCTGGCTGAAATCAGCGACGCATCCAAGCTGCCCGAACTGCTGGCCTTCCCCGCCGTACGCCAGGGCAAGCTGCTGGTGCTGGGCGAAGGCAGCAACATGCTGTTCACCGGCGATTTCGACGGCACCGTGCTCGCCATGGCGACACGCGGGGTGCAGGTGGAGCAGGACGGCGACATCGCGCGTATCGCCGTGGCCGCGGGTGAGCGCTGGGATGATTTCGTGCGCTGGACGCTGGGCCAAGGGTTTGCCGGCCTGGAAAATCTCATTCTGATTCCCGGCACCGTGGGCGCGGCGCCGATCCAGAACATCGGGGCCTACGGCACGGAAGTGGCCGAGTTCATCGAAAGCGTGGAAGCCTGGGATACGCAGGAACAGCGCGTAGCCATCCTCGACCGCGACGCCTGCTCGTTCGCCTATCGCGATTCGGTGTTCAAGCGTCAACCGGGCCGCTACATCGTTACCGCCGTGCGCTTCGCCCTGCCCCGCTCGCGCGAATTGCGGCTGGACTACGCCGGCATTCGTGAAGAACTGGCGCGCATGGGCGTGGACAAGCCCGCGCCGTTCCATGTGGCAGAGGCGGTCGTGCACCTGCGCACGAAGAAACTGCCCGACCCTGCCGTCATCGGCAACGCAGGCAGCTTCTTCAAGAACCCTATCGTCGATGCGGCGCTGGGCGAAGCGATCAAGCGCGAGCATCCCGAGCTGGTGTCGTGGGTCGGCGCCGATGGACGTTGGAAGCTTTCCGCCGCGTGGCTGATCGAACAGAGCGGCTTCAAGGGTGAACGCGACGGCGATGCCGGCATTTCCAATCGGCATGCGCTGGTGCTGGTGAATCACGGGCGTGCCAGCGGTGGTGAACTGTGGTCGTTCGCGCGGAAGGTTATCGAAGGCGTTCGCGAGAAATTCGGCGTCGTGCTGGAGCCGGAACCGGTCGTGGTGTGAAGCCGGGGCGCGACAACTTCCCATTTAGCAGCCCACCCAGTGGGCGACCGCGGACTGTCGCGTACCCCTCCTTCAGGTAATCGCGCACTGGGTACGCTCCTTCATAAAAGCTTCGACCTGTGATCTGAACGGTGCGCTTCGCCCCTTGTGGGAGCGCACCCTGTGCGCGACCGCGGACTATCGGCGCTCCCCTCCATGTGGTTGTCGCGCACAAAGTGCACTCCCACAAAAAACGGGGGACAGGTGAGACTTCTGGCATGTCGGATGCGCGGCGCGATGCGTTAGCCTTGCAGACTCCCTCGTTGCCGGAGTTCGTTGCATGCGCCTTCGCACGTCGCTGATCCATGCCGCTGTCGCTGCCTGCCTGGCCTTTGCGCCCTTCGCCCACGCCGGCAACCCCGTGTTTCCTGGCTGGTACGCCGATCCGGAAGCGGCGATCTTCCAAGGCCAGTACTGGATCTATCCGACGACGTCCGAGCGCTACAGCCTGCAGACGCGCTTCGATGCATTTTCCTCAAGCGACCTCGTCCATTGGACCAGGCACGAGGGCGTGCTGCGCATGGCCGACGTCCCGTGGGCGAAGAAGGCGATGTGGGCGCCGGCCATGGTCGAGAAGGATGGCAAGTACTACTTCTTCTTCGCAGCCAACGATATCCAGAGCGACAAGGAGCTCGGCGGCATCGGCGTGGCGGTGGCGGACAAGCCCGAAGGTCCCTTCAAGGACCTGCTCGGCAAGCCGTTGATCGATGCCTTCCACAACGGCGCGCAGCCGATCGATCCGTTCGTCTTCCACGACGACGACGGCAGCTGGTATCTGATCTACGGCGGCTGGAAACACGCCAACGTGGTCAAGCTCAAACCCGATTTCACCGGCGTGGAGCCCACGGCGGACGGCAGGATCTGGCACGAGATCACGCCGGAGAAATACGTCGAAGGCCCGCTGATGTTCAAGCGCAACGGCAAGTACTACTTCATGTGGTCCGAAGGCGGCTGGACCGGGCCGGACTACTCGGTGGCCTATGCCATTGGCGACTCGCCGCTCGGTCCGTTCAAGCGTATTGGCAAGATCCTTCAGCAGGACCCGAAGATCGCCACCGGCGCAGGCCATCATTCGCTGCTCCATGTGAAGCGCGACGACAGTTGGTTCATCGTCTATCACCGACACCCGCTGGGCGACACCAATGGCAATCATCGCGAGGTGAGCATCGATCGCATGCAGTTCGATGCGCAGGGCCGCATCCTGCCCGTCACCATCACCAACGAAGGTGTGCCGCCGCACGCGCTCTGAGGCGCGTGCAATCAGGCGCGGCGGCGTTCCAGATTGGGCAGGAACGCCGTGATGATGCCGATCAGCGGCAGGTAGGCGCACAGGCCATAGACGTACTCGATGCCACGCGCATCGGCGATCTGGCAATGCCGCCCATGCCGAAGGCGAGGCCGAAGAACAGGCCCGAGATCATGCCCACGCGGCCCGGGATCAGCTCCTGCGCATAGACCAGGATCGCCGAGAACGCCGAGGACAGGATCAATCCGATGACCACGGTCAGCACGCCGGTCCAGAACAGGTCGACGTGCGGCAGCAACAGCGTGAACGGCGCCACGCCCAGGATCGACGCCCAGATCACCCACTTGCGGCCGATGCGATCGCCCACCGGGCCGCCAATCAACGAGCCTGCAGCCACGGCGAACAGGAACACGAACAGGTGTGTCTGCGCGTTCGGCACCGACACGCCGAACTTGTGGATTAGGTAGAACGTGTAATAGCTGCTGATGCTGGCCAGGTAGAAATACTTGGAGAAGATCAGCACGCCGAGGATGAACAGCGAAGCGCCGATCTGCGAGCGCGTAAGCGACACCATCGATACCTGACGCGCCTTGGGCTTGCCACGCTCCGCATGATGATCGCGATACCAGCGACTCACCTGCATCAGCACCACCATGGCGAGCAACGCAGCGAGCGAGAACCATGCCACGCTGCCACGACCGTGCGGCACGATGATCCAGGCGGCGAGCAGCGGGCCGAGCGAGGCACCAGCATTGCCGCCCACCTGGAACAGCGACTGGGCCAGCCCATGACGTCCGCCCGAGGCCATGCGCGCCACGCGCGAGGATTCCGGATGAAACACCGACGAGCCCGTGCCTACCAGCGCCGCGGCCACCAGCAGCACGGCGAAATTCGGAGCCGTGGCCAGCAACAGCAGGCCGCACAAGGTGAAGCCCATGCCCACCGGCAAGGAATACGGCATCGGCTTCTTGTCGGTGAACATGCCTACGGCCGGCTGCAGCAGCGACGCCGTGAGCTGGTAGGTCAGCGTGATCAGGCCCACTTGGGCGAAGCTGAGGTTGAAGCCGCTCTTGAGGATCGGATAGATCGCCACGATCAACGACTGGATCATGTCGTTGAGCAAGTGAGAAAAACTGATCGCGCCAAGGATGCGGAACTCAGTGGCGTGCTCGGCGCGGGCAGGCAGCACGGCGGTGGGGGACATCTCTTCGACGCGGCTTTGCATGGGGACTCGGATCGTTGGGCTGCGGCAAGGCGACGCAGGTTGCGTTGCCAGGGGCGTCACCTTAGAGTGACCGAGGCCGGCCCGCACACATCAGCGGGTCAATTTCTATTGAATTTGGGCCATACCTGTGCGCAACGCCCGCGCTGATGCCTACGAGAACACGCCACGCGACGTGATCGCGACGGGTAACGAGTACCCGCCCCACTACGTGCTGCCCGCGCACTCCCACCGGCGTGGACAACTGCTTTACGCCTCCACCGGCGTGGTGACCACGATTACCAGCGAGGGCAGCTGGGTCGTGCCGCCCAGGCGCGCCCTGTGGATTCCGCCGGGGGTCTCCCACGAAGTGCACATGGGTGGCCCGGTATCCACGCGGAGCGCGTATGTCACGCCCGAGGCCGCCCACGCGGCCGGGCTGCCGGAGCGCTGCCAGGTCATTGCCGTGTCACCGCTGCTGCACGAATTGCTGATGGAAGCGGTGGACCTTCCCGCCGAGTACGAACTCGACGGTCGCGATGGTCGCGTCATGGCACTGCTGCTGGACGAAATTCGCCGCATGCCGGCGTTGCCGCTCAACACACCGTTGCCGCACGACAAACGCCTCGCGGCGCTGTGCCGCGAGCTGCTCGATCAGCCCTCGCAGGAGGTGAAGATCGACGACATGGCACAGCGCGCTGGCATGAGCCGCCGCCACTTCACGCGTACATTCCGCGAAGAAACCGGCATGAGCTTCACCGCCTGGCGGCAACAGGCCTGCCTGCTCACGGCCCTCACGCGCCTTGGCAATGGCGACGCCATCACGCAAGTGGCGATGGATCTTGGATACGGCAACCCCAGCGCGTTTACCGCCGCCTTCCGGCGTGTGCTCGGCGTGGCGCCGAGTCGTTATCTCGGCACATCCTGACTCGGCGGTTCTTTTGCGGGAGCGCATCTAGTGCGCGAGAAGCCTGCGAAGCGGCGGAGACGGAACGCTGCGGTCGCGCATTGGGTTCGCTCCTACATGACGCGGATGCGATATCGCGGCAGGCCGGCGAATTTGCGCTGAGGCATTCCGAGTGCATACCGGATGTTTCGACGTTCGCTCGCAACGGAGGCGAGGCGCTGTCTGGACACGGTCTTCGTGACGCGCGCTTTTTGTGGGAGCGCACCCTGGGCGCGACAAGGCAACGCCGTGGTGCTCCGAGCCTCGGTCGCGCACAAGGCGCGCCCCAAATCTCTCGCGCGGAGTCACGGAGAATGTGAAGCTTGACGTCACGAATCCATGACACGGCCATCCGCATTGTCACGAATGTGTCAAATCTGATCCGCAACATGTCAGTGACATGACGGCGCCTGCGTGCTGCGCTGCCATGGCCCGGTCTTAATCGGTGCCGTACCATGCCCCTTTGCGGACTCGCGCGCGCCAGCGTGTCCGCCTGTCGAACGGTGAGCCGATGAGTAGCGATCTGGTCCAGCCCCAAGCCTCACGCAATACGAGTTCCGCAGCCGTTCCCGCGGAGGCTTCGGGCGGCGGCGCACCTGCCGCTCCCGCAGCAGCCACGCCCGATCTGAACGACCCCAGCCTTTACATCAACCGCGAGCTGGCGCAGCTGCAGTTCAATATCCGCGTGCTGGATCAGGCGCTGGATGAGAGCAAGCCGATCCTGGAACGCCTGAAGTTCCTGCTGATCTTTTCCAGCAACCTGGACGAGTTCTTCGAGATCCGCGTCGCGGGCCTCAAGAGCCAGATCGCCTTCGACCATGAGATCGTCGGTTCCGACGGCATCGCCCCGCGAAAGGCACTCGCCGAGATAAGCGAGATCACGCACAAGCAGATCGAACGACAGTACGCGATCCTCAACGACCGCATCCTGCCGGAGCTCGCGCGCCGAGGTACCCGCATCGTTCGCCGCAACGAGTGGTCGCATAAGCAGAAGCTGTGGGTGCGTCGGTACTTCAAGCACGAAGTGGCGCCACTGGTCACGCCCATCGGCCTCGACCCCACCCATCCGTTTCCGCTGCTGGTCAACAAGAGCCTCAACTTCATCGTGCAGCTGGAGGGCACCGATGCGTTCGGGCGCGACTCCGGACTTGCCGTGGTGCCGGCACCGCGCGTATTGCCGCGACTGATCCGTCTGCCCGAGGACGTCAGCGAGGGCGGCGAAAACTTCGTGCTGCTCTCTTCGATCATCCATGCCCACGCCGAAGAGCTGTTTCCGGGCATGTCGGTGCGCGGCTGCTATCAGTTCCGCCTGACCCGCAACGCCGACCTCACCATCGATCCGGAAGACGTCGAGGATCTTGCCCGCGCATTGCGCGGCGAACTGTATTCGCGCCGCTTCGGTGACGCCGTGCGGCTCGAAGTGGCCGACAACTGCCCGCAGGAACTCACCGACTATCTGTTGCGTCAGTTCGGGCTTACGGCGGCGGAGATGTACGAGGTCAACGGGCCGGTGAACCTGTCGCGCCTTTTTGGCCTGATTACCAAGACGCATCATCCGGACCTGGAATACCCGCCGTTCACGCCGTCCATCCCCAAGGCGCTCAAGAAAGCCGAGGACCTGTTCGCGGTGATCAGCCGCCAGGACGTGTTGCTGCTGCATCCTTACGAGTCGTTTGCGCCGGTGGTCGACCTGTTGCACCAGGCCGCGAAGGACCCGAACGTACTGGCCATCAAGCAGACGCTGTACCGCAGCGGCGCCAATTCCGAAATCGTCGACGCGCTGGTGGATGCCGCACGCGCGGGCAAGGAAGTCACCGTGGTAGTGGAGCTGCGCGCGCGCTTCGACGAGGAGTCGAACCTGTCGCTGGCCTCGCGCCTGCAACAAGCGGGCGCGATGGTGATCTACGGCGTGGTCGGCGTGAAGACGCACGCCAAGCTCATGCTGATCCAGCGCCGCGAGGGCGAGGAACTCGTGCGTTATGCGCACCTGGGCACCGGCAACTACCACACGGGCAACGCGCGCCTGTATACCGACTACAGCCTGCTTACGTCCGACCAGGCCTTGTGCGAAGACGTGCACAAGCTTTTCAGCCAGCTCACCGGCATGGGCAAGCTGCTGCAAATGAAGAAGCTGCTGCATGCACCCTTCACGCTGAAAAAGACGCTGCTGGAAATGATCGCGCGGGAAACCGCGCACGCCACGGCGGGCAAGCCGGCCCAGATCATCATCAAGGCGAACGCGGTGACCGACGCCAAGATGATCCGCGCGCTGTACAAGGCGAGCATGGCGGGCGTGAAGGTGGATCTGATCGTCCGCGGCATGTGCTGTCTTCGCCCGGGCGTGCCCGGCGTGTCGCACAACATCCGCGTGCGCTCCATCGTGGGACGTTTTCTCGAACACAGCCGCGTGTACTGGTTCGCCAACAATGGCGAAGAGAAGTTCTACCTGGCCAGCGCGGACCTCATGGAACGCAACCTGGACCGCCGCGTGGAAACCGGCTTCCCCATCGAAGGCAAGAAGCTGCAGAACCGCGTGAAGAAGGAGCTGGAGCTTTACCTGTCGGACAACTCCAGCGCCTGGCTGCTGCGCTCGGACGGCTCGTATACACGCGTCCAGCCCGGCGCCAACCAGGCCATCCGCAATGTGCAGGCCCAACTGCTGGAGAAGCTTTGCGGGTCGGGAGCGGCGACGGAGGTGTAGACCTTCGGCAAGCAACGGCCGCAACGGCGCGCATGGAGCCGATGCGCACCATTCGTCTCGGACAAGGAACCATGCCAAGGCGCGCTCCCTCAGCGGCGCGCCTTTTTCGTGGGCTTATTTCGCGAAACGCCTCACCCATTCCACGTAGCGGTCCACGAAGCCCTGCAGGAACTTCTGCGTGCCTTCGTTGCCGATCTTGCCGTCGGCATCGAACAGGCCTTCCTTGTTCTGGATGAAGACTTCCGGCTGTCCCAGCGTCGGCACGTCCAGATAGGCCAGCACGTTGCGCAGATGCTGCTGTGCCAGTGCGGTGCCGGTGGCGCCCACCGAAACGCCGATCACGGCGCCGGGCTTGCCGGCGAACGAGTTCGTGCCCCAGGGGCGCGAAGCGATATCGATGGCGTTCTTCAGTACACCGGGAATCGAGCGGTTGTATTCCGGCGTGACGAACAGAAGCGCATCGGCCGAAGACACCTCGTCCTTGAGCCGCTGGCATTCCGCTGGGTACTGGCCATCGAAATCCTGGTCATACAACGGGAGATTGTCGATGCGCAGATGCTCGAAGCTGAAATCGGAAGGGGCCAGTCGCTCGACGGCCCGGGCCAGATGCCGGTTGAAGGAGTCCTTGCGCAGGCTGCCAACCAGTACGGCCACACGGATCTTGCTCATGCCGATGTACTCCTATCGCTGAGGGCGGGAAGCTAGACGCGCAGCATGGCAGCCGGAGGGGTCAACCCTGCGTGAGCGGCCCGCCCCTGCCCTATGGCGGCCCCTCTCTATGCCTTTTGATGTAGTGGAAACGGGCCCGTGGGCACGCCGCGCAGGGTACGCTACAAACAGGCCACCCCACGCGCTCGCGCGCGAGCGGGACTCAGCACTGATGGATGGCCACAAACGCCACGGACGCGTGCGCAAGCTCCACAAGGGGGCTCGCGCGGACACAGGGGTAAGGCGACATGGGAGGGCTGTTCGCATCGATCGCGAAGCTTTGCCGATGGCGGATGCTGTGCATCCTCGCCACGGGCGTGCTCGCGTCTGCGGCGTACGCCGACACCGCATTGATTGGTGCCTCGCGCGAGGTGCACGCGGGGGATACGCCGCAAATCGTGCTGGAAGCGTTTCGGCGCGGTGAACTCCAGAGCTTCGATCCGAAACTCCTGCAGCGCGTGCCAACACGCGGACTGGGCACATGGGTGGTACTGCAGCCCCAGCCGCCGCTGGTGAACGAAGAACGCGTGTTCACCATCTATCCCCCACCACTCTCATCCGTTACGCTTTTCGACGCGCAGGGAAAGCCCTTTACGCAATCGCTGGATGATTTCACCCCACCAGCGCATGGCAATGGTCGCATCGCCTATCGCATCGGACCCGAGGCATCAGCCTCCGCGCCCATCCTGGTCCGGTTCGATCCCTCGCCTGTGCGCAGTATGCCGGTGAGCTTTCAGCTGCAAGCCTGGCACGAATACCTGCGCGAGGACGCGCGTTGGCTGGTGTTCGCCAGTGCCTGCTTTGCCGTGATGCTCGCGATGTCGCTGATGGCCTTGTGCCTGGCGATGATGCTGCGCGACTCCACCTTCGCCTGGTACGCGGGCTATGTGCTTTGCTATGCGCTCATCCAGGGGCTGCAGACCGGCTACCTGTTTCATCCCTTGGAAGTGACCTGGTTGGCCGGCAGCGCAGCCCTGGTGAGCTCATCGGCGGTCGCACTTTCCCTGGCCTTCGCGGCGATGTTCGTGGCGCGCTTCTGCGAACTCCCGCGTTTTGCGCCCCTGCTGCACACGCCAACGCTCGCACTCGCGGTGGGCATGCCGCTGGTCGTATTGCTGCGCAGCTGCCAGATCCCCATATTGCAGCAGACCGCACAGGTCCTGGTGGGACCGCTGCTGATCATCGGCACGCTGCTGCTTCTGCTGGCGTCCGTGGTGGCCGCGGCCCGTGGCGCGCGACCGGCGTGGTTCTTTCTTGCCGGCTGGACGCCACTGCTGGCGCTCACCGCGCTCTCCAGCACCCAGGCGGGCGGAATGATGGCCGACGTGATCTGGCTCAGCGACGCATCGCTCGCTGGCGGCGCGTTCGAAGCGGTCGTGCTTTCGCTCGGCCTGGCGGATCGCGCGCTCAGCATGCGCCGCGATCGGGTGCTCGTGCAGGAACTGGCGGACACCGACGCACTGACCAACGTACTCAACCGCCGGGCCTGGGCCGAAAGTGTCTCGCGCCTGCTCGGCAGCGGCACGACGCAGCCGGTGGCGTTGCTGTTTCTCGACCTGGATCACTTCAAAGTGCTCAACGATCGCCAGGGCCATGCGGCCGGCGATCGCGCACTGATCGCCGTGGCCGATGCGCTGCGGCATGAGCTGCGGCCACACGACCTGCTCGGCCGCTACGGCGGCGAGGAATTCGTGGCGATGCTCTACGGCGTGGAGCAGGCGCAGGCCATGCAGGTCGCCACGCGACTGTGCCGACGCGTGCACCGTCTGGACATCCCCGTCAACGACGACGGCCTCGTGCTCAGCGTGAGTATCGGCATTGCCATGCGCGTGCTGGAAGACACGGTCGAATCACTGGTGGAACGTGCGGACCACGCGATGTATCGCGCCAAGCTTGCCGGCCGCAACCGTGCCCGCCTCGACGAGAAGCTCGAAACGCCGCCACGGCGCGCGTGGCCGCGCGCCGTCGACAACGATCGCCGTCGCTGAGCCCACGCCAGCGAGCCGAAAAAACGGCAAGGCATCGTCTGCGGTCGCGGCAGGCCGTGGCGTCCACGAGATGGAAGGGTTCGATCGATGCCACTTCCACGTTCCGCATCGCCGGCCGGTCTGCGTCCGCTCATCAGATGCAGGCAACCGTGATGCATGTCGACATTCACGGCATGGTTTTCTTGAGTGCGGCGTCGGTGCGCCTGGCGCTCGTCCGCGCCAAGGCTCCTTCCTTGTGCATTTATCGGCGCATCCCACAGCCGCCAGATCGGTCTTATAGGCTGGAAGTCATGGTGGGAGCCTCCGCACGCGTCGCTTAAAGTCGGTGGCTGCACCAACCGCCCACCCGCTTATAGCCCGGAACGGCCGTCTTTACGGCCCGTCCGCTTGGAGGATCCATGCGCATCCGCCGTACCCTGCTTGCCGCCGCCACGCTCGCCGCCTTCACCGTCGGCCTCGTCCAGGCCCAGACCGCACCACTGACGCCGGATGTGCCGCAGGCCAAGTTCGTGGCGCCCACCGCGAACGACGATTACGTGAAGCGCGAAGTGATGATCCCGATGCGCGATGGCGTGAAGCTGCATACGGTGATCGTGATTCCCAAGGGCGCGAAGCATGCGCCGATCCTGCTGACGCGCACGCCCTACAATGCCGACGGCCGCGCGGAACGCTTCGAGTCCCCCCATATGGACGCCACGCTGCCGCAGGGTGACGAAGTGTTCGTCAAGGGCGGCTACATCCGCGTGTTCCAGGACGTGCGCGGCAAGTATGGCTCGGAGGGCGAGTACGTGATGACGCGTCCGCTGCGTGGCCCGCTCAACTCCAGCGAAGTGGATCACTCCACCGACGCCTACGACACCATCGACTGGCTGGTGAAGAACCTGCCGGAATCGAACGGCAAGGTGGGCATGCTCGGCTCGTCCTACGAGGGCTTCACCGTGGTGATGGCGCTGGTGCATCCGCATCCCGCGCTGAAGGTCGCTGCGCCGGAAAGCCCGATGGTGGACGGCTGGATGGGCGATGACTGGTTCCACTACGGCGCCTATCGCCAGACCAATTTCGACTATATCTCCGGCCAGACCGCGCAGAAGGGCAAGGGCAGCGGCGTGCCGCGCGCGGGCTTCGACGACTACAGCAATTTCCTCGCGGCGGGCTCCGCCGGCGACTACGCACGCGCCAACGGTTTCGAACAGCTGCCGTTCTGGCGCAAGCTGCACGAGCACCCGGCGTACGACGCGTTCTGGCAAGGCCAGGCGCTGGACAAGGTGATGGCCGAGCAGCCGCTCACCGTGCCCACCATGTGGCTGCAGGGCCTGTGGGACCAGGAGGACATGTGGGGCGCCATCCACAGCTACGCCGTGACGGAACCCAAGGACAAGGGCAACGACAAGAACTTCCTGGTGATGGGCCCGTGGCGCCACAGCCAGGTGAATTACGACGGCAGCTCGCTTGGCCCGCTGCAGTGGGATGGCGATACCTCACTGCAGTTCCGTCGCGACGTGCTCAAGCCGTTCTTCGACCAGTACCTGGTGGACGGCGCGCCCAAGGCCAACACGCCGCCGGTGCTGATCTACAACACGGGCGAAAACCATTGGGATCGCTTCAAGTCCTGGCCACTCAGCTGCGACAAGGGCTGCGCCAGCAAGCCCAAGGCGCTCTATCTCGGCGCCAACGGTGCGCTGTCGTTCAACGCACCGGAAGGCGATGCGAACAAGTACGACGAATACGTGTCCGATCCGGCCAAGCCGGTGCCATACCAGCCGCGCCCGGTGCATTTTGCCGACCACGACGCCTGGACGCGTTGGCTGGTGAACGACCAGCGCTTTGCGGATGGACGTCCAGACGTCCTCACCTACGTCACCGAGCCGCTGAAGGCACCGGTGCACATCGGCGGCGCGCCGCACGTGAACCTGTACGCATCCACCAGCGGCACCGACAGCGACTGGGTGGTGAAGCTGATCGACGTGTATCCGGACACGGTGCCGTCGAATCCATCCATGGGCGGTTATGAACTGGCCGTGTCGCTGGATATCTTCCGTGGCCGCTACCGCACCAGCTTCGAGCACCCGCAGGCGCTCACGCCCGACCAGCCGCTGCTGTACAGCTTCGGCCTGCCCACCACCAACCATGTGTTCCAGCCCGGCCATCGCATCATGGTGCAGGTGCAGTCCAGCCTGTTTCCGCTGTACGACCGCAACCCGCAGACTTTCGTGCCGAACATCTTCGACGCGAAGGCTTCCGACTATCAGAAAGCCACGCAGCGCGTGTGGCATACGCCAGGCACGGCCAGCTCCATCAGCTTGCCGGTGGTGACGGATCGCTGAAACACAGCGCGCTGGATTCGCCTCGAAGGCCGGCTTATGCCGGCCTTTTTCTTTGCGACAAATAGTCCACCGGACAATCACTTGAAATTAATTATATGTATGATTAATTTATTCGCATGAGCCCCTCCAAGCCCCGAGCACCCACCCGGCGCGCCCCTGGCCGCCCTGGCACAGACAGTCCTGATCTGCGTTCTCGCCTGATCGAGGCGGCGCTCGATTGCTTCGTTCGTGACGGCATCGCAGCTACCTCCCTGCGCAGCATCGCCGGCCAGGCCGGCGTGACGCCCGCGCTGCTCAACTACTACTTCGGCAGCAAGCTCGCCTTGCGCGATGCGGTGTTCGAGGAGCGGCTGATGCCCGCGGTGAAGATCTTGCGCGAGCACGTCGCCCAGGCCGGGGACGATGCACACGCGATGGCGCAGAGCTTCGTGCGCGGCGTGTTCGGCGTATTGCAGGCGTACCCGTGGTTTCCGTCCTTGTGGGTGCGGGAAGTGCTGTGCGAAGGCGGCGCGCTGCGCGAATTGCTGCTGTCGCGCATCGGCCCTGACCTGCCCCACATGCTCGCCGGCAGGTTCGCCGAAGCGCAACGGCAGGGCCAACTCAACCCGGCGCTCGATCCGCGGCTGCTGGTCGTCTCGATCATCGGGCTCACCCTGTTTCCCGCCGCCGGTGCGCCGATCTGGCGGCAGATCTTCCAGGCGGACCTAAGCATGGACGATCTCGCCAACCACGCGCTTGCCCTGCTCGGCCACGGCATGGAGCCCAAGCATGACCCCTGATCGCACGGCATCGCCCGCCCGTCTCCTCCTGCCCGCGCTGTTGCTGCTTGCCGGTTGCCGCGCTTCGCCGCCGGAAGTGTTGGGCACGGTCGAGTTCGACCGCATCACCCTGCCCGCTCCAGCGGCCGAACATATCGTCCGGATCGATGTGCGCGAAGGCCAGTACGTACCAGCGGGCACGCGCATCATGCAGTTGGAAACGACGCGCACCCAGGCCGCGTTGGACACGGCGCAGGCCGACCTGCACCAGCAACAGCAGGCGCTGCTCGAACTCGAGCGGGGACCTCGCGAGGAACAGATCCGGCAGGCACGCGCCAATCTCGTCGGTGCACAAGCACAGGCACGCGATGCCACCGCGTATTACCAACGCCTTTCCGCGCTTGCCAGGCAGCAATTCGTGTCCGCGGCCGATCTCGATCGCGCAAAGGCCGCCGCCGGCAATGCCGACGCTGCGGTAGGTTCGGATCGCGCGATGCTCGACCAGCTGTTGAACGGCTCCCGCGTGGAAGACATTGCGCAGGCGCGCGCTGCCGTCGCCGCCGCGTCCGCCACGGCGAGTTCTCGCGCGGTCGACCTGGAAAAGCTGGACCTCACCGCGCCACGCGACGTGCGGGTCGACAGCCTGCCCTACAAGCTCGGCGACCAGGCCCAACCCGGCACGCCGCTGGTGATCCTGCTGGCGAGCGACACGCCCTATGCGCGCGTCTACGTGCCTGCTGCGTTGCGTCCCTCGGTGAAGGTGGGCGATGCAGCGGTCGTGACACTGCACGATGGCAAGCGCAGTTTCCAGGGCAAGGTGCGCATGATCCGCAGCGAACCGACCTTTACGCCCTACTTCGCGCTCAGCGGCGACGACGCCACGCGGCTCAGCTATCTCGCGGAGATTGCGCTGGGCCAGGATGCGAAAGATCTGCCGCAAGGTTTTCCCATCTCGGCGACGTTTTCCGGAAAGCACGTCGATGAGTGACGTAGCCATCCACGCGCGAGGCCTCACCAAACGCTTCGGCCAGGTGGTGGCGGTGAACAAGGTGGACCTGGAGGTGCCTCGTGCCTGCGTGTATGGCTTCCTCGGCCCCAACGGCTCGGGCAAGTCGACCACGATCCGCATGCTGTGCGGCCTGCTTACGCCCAGCGAGGGCGACATCGAAGTGCTTGGACTGCACATCCCGGAGCAGGCGGAGGAACTCAAGCAGCACATCGGTTACATGACGCAGAAGTTCTCGCTGTTCGACGACCTGTCCGTACGCCAGAACCTGGAATTCCTCGCCACCGTGCAAGGCCTGTCGCGGCGCGAGGAGCGAACCCGCGTCGACGACCTGCTCAAGCGTTATCGCCTCGACGATCGCGAGGAACAACTCGCCGGCACGCTGAGCGGCGGCCAGAAGCAGCGCCTCGCCCTCGCGGGCGCGATCGTGCATCGACCGGAACTGCTGTTCCTCGACGAGCCCACCAGCGCCGTCGATCCGGAATCGCGACGCGATTTCTGGGAGAAACTGTTCGAACTGGCCGACGAAGGCACCACCATCCTCGTCTCCACGCACTACATGGACGAGGCCGAACGCTGCCATCGCCTGGCCATCCTCGACATCGGAAACCTCGTGGCGGACGGCACGCCCGCCGAACTCACCGAGAAACTGAAGGGACGCACTTTCCTGGTGCGCGCGGGCACGCCTCGCAAGGCCAAGGAAGCTTTGGACGGCCAAACCGACGTGCTGAGCGTGGCCCAGATCGGCAATGAGCTGCGCGTACTGATGCGCGAAGGCAATGCCTCCATCGACGCGCTGCGCCATCGCCTCGACGAAGCCGGCGCGCAGGCCAAGGTGGAGAGCGTCCCGCCCAACCTGGAAGACGTCTTCGTCGTCGCCACCCGCAAGCACGCCGACAAGCAGGAGCAACCCGCGTGAACCTGCGACGCCTGTGGGCCATCATGATCAAGGAGCTTCGCCAGCTGCGTCGCGACCGCATCACGCTGGCGATGATCATCGGCATGCCGGTGCTGCAACTGGTGTTGTTCGGCTACGCCATCAACCTCAACCTGCGCCACCTGCCTGCGGCGGTAGCCGACCAGGCGCAGACCGCCGGTTCACGCGCTGCCGTGCAGGACATGCTCGCCAGCGGCGTGATCGAACTGCGCGCCACGGCGCAGAGCCCGCAACAACTGATCGAACTGTTGCGCGAAGGCCGCGTGAGCGTGGCCATCGCCGTGCCGCCGGATTACGAACGACGCAAGCTCGACGGACGCGAGGCCATCCAGGTGATGGTCGACGGCAGCGACAATGTCGTGCAATCGGCCGCGGCACAGCTCGCGCAGTATCCACTCAACCAACCCGATGACTTTCATGCGATGGCCGAGCAGCCCATCAGCGTGGTGAGCTTCTACAACCCCGAGCGCCGCTCGCCGGTGAACATCGTGCCCGGACTGGTGGGCGTCATCCTCACCATGACCATGGTGCTGTTCACCGCGGTAGCCATCGTGCGCGAGACCGAGCGAGGCAACATGGAACTGCTGATCACTACGCCGGTGAGCCGTACCGAGCTGATGATCGGCAAGGTGCTGCCCTATGCGGCCATCGGCCTGGTGCAGACCAGCATGGTGCTGCTGCTTGGCGTGTGGCTGTTCAAGGTGCCGATACGCGGCAGCCTTTGGGACGTCTATATGGCGGCCAGCCTGCTGATCCTGGCCAATCTCTCGCTGGGCCTGCTGATCTCCACGCGCGCGAAATCGCAGTTCCAGGCGATGCAGATGACCTTCTTCGTGTTCCTGCCGTCGATCCTGCTGTCGGGTTTCATGTTTCCCTATGACGGCATGCCGCGGCCCGCGCAGTGGATCTCCGAGCTGCTGCCGCTCACCCACTTCATGCGTCTGATCCGCGGCATCATGCTGCGCGGCGCGACGCTGGGCGACCTCTGGCATGACAGCGTCGCGCTCGTTGCATTCATCGCCATCATGCTGACGCTGGCCATCCGCTTGTTCCACAAGCGCCTGGATTGAACTTCCCGCGTGACCACAAATGAGAAGAGCCGGCGTAAGCTGGCTCTTCCTGTTCCTGCTGTCACACCCGAAAGGTTACGGCGTGCACGCCTTGTTGTGATCGGCGTGATAGCCCTTGGCCTTCGCGTCGGCCTCGCTCATATACGAGCCGGACTTGGTCTTGCCGTACCACTTGTCGCTCGGACAGTGGTAGACCTTGCTGCTGGAGTTGACCCAAACCATGCCGGGGCCGCCGCCCGGCGCTGCCGTCGCTGCGGGTTCATGGGCGGATTTGCTCGGTGCCGCCGTCTTTGCAGGCGTGCTGGGTGCAGGCGACGCAGCGGGGGTGGCAGCCGGAGCAGCTGCAGGCGCGGCGGCGGCCGGCGTGGCAGTTGCGGTGTCGTACCACTCCTTCACGCCCTTATGGCCCGAACATGCGCCCTTCTTGGTGGCATGGTCGGTGTAGCTGCCATCCTTGCATTGTCCGGTGGAGCCCGCGGGCGCGGATGCCTGTTGCGCATACACAGCCGGACCTGCCAGCAGACCCGCGAGCAAGACAGCGATCAAACCGTACGATTTCATGTTCGTTCCCTCCAGCGCGAACTCGTCTGATCCATGGAGATGCCGTCTGGCGTGGCGGACGGGCTTCTCCCTCGTGCATTGCGCCCGGTGACATGCATGCCCGCGGCGTATGCGTGCGGGCGCGTGTGCGCCTGCGGTTCGACTATGCATCAAGCATGTGTCGCGCAATCGTCATCGCATCGCGACCGTTCATCCTGCGTCTTGCCGACTCGAAAAAACCTGCGAAAAACGGGCCGAGAACGGCCCGTCCGACAGCCTGGAGCAAGGCCGCGTGGCAATGAAGGCCATGCGGCGCGATGGTCAATGGCTGTTGATGATGATGTCCGTGATGATGCCGGTCGCGGCCGCCACCAGCAGGAATTCGCCGGTATCGCTGCGCACCCACTGGTGCTCCGGCGGAGGCGGCGCCAGGTTATACACGCGCCAGTCTTCGACCACGTATCGGCGATCGCGGTATTCCACCGGCACGTAACCGCCGCGGTGGTACCAGCCCTCATGCATGCCGCGATCGTGCACGATCACGTAATCGCGGCGGTCGTAATGTTCTTCGTGATGCTCACGTTCGCGCTCGTAGCGCTCGCGGTCATGGTCATGGTCGCGATCATGGTCACGATCATGATCGCGCTCCCGATCCCGGTCGTGATCGTGATCGTGGCCGCGATCATGATCGTAGTAATCATGGTCCTGGCCGTAAGGGGCCGGTGCCGCCAGCAGCGCCGGGGTTGCCGTCAGGGCACCCAACGCCAGGGCGAACAGTACTTTCTTCATGCGTGTCTCCGTCGAACGCACCGGGAAATGACGCGCCCCCTGGCGCGCCTGGCCGGCGGTGGCGACATGATGGTTTCCGGCGAAAGGCGTGGCGAGTGATTTCGTCCGCAAAAACGGGGCGCCACGGTGCGCAAGTTCCTGCGTTAACGCGGTAGCAGGTTTTTGCTCAGGCGCAGTCGAACAAGGCCATGAAGCCGAAATCCATATGTAGTTGCATGTGGCAGTGGAAGAGCGAGAGGCCCGGCTGGTCCGCGATGAAGTCAACATCCATCGTCTGATATCCCCCAAGCATCGCCACATCCTTGAGCAGGCCTGCGGTCGGCTTGCCTGCGATGCTCGTGATCTCGAAACGGTGACGATGAAGGTGCATCGGGTGGATATCGTCGCTCGCGTTGCGCATGCGCAACCGATAGCGTTTGCCGCGCTGCAACTTCATCATCGGGCGCATCGCCTTCATGTCGAACGCCATGTCGTTGATGGTCCATCGGTTGAAGCCCTGCTCGGCGCCATTGGCCTTGGCGAAGGTCAGTTCGATGATGTCATCCGGCGTCACGGGCTTGCCATTCGGGGATGCGAACCAGCGGTAATCCCAGCCTGCGTGCCGGGGCGGTGCATTCCAGCGCGGCCTGCCCTTCTGTCCTGCGTACTCGACCACGATACCCATGCCATGGGCGCGATCGTCGTCGTCGAGATCGCCCATGATCCACACGCCGGGATGAGTCATCTCCACGACGGCGCTGACCCGCTCGCCCGTGCCGATCCAAAGCACCGGCACATCCGCAGATCGCGGCACGGGGTTGCCGTCCAGTGCTACTACGCGAAACGTGTGCCCGGGCAACGCGAGGCTGCGGATCTCGGTGGCGCTGCCGTTGAGCACGTGGAAGAGCACACGCTCGCCCACCTTCACGCGGATGGGCTCACCATGCCCCAGCATGCGCCCATTGATCGCGAACGATTGGTAGCCGACCTCATAGCCTTTGGACGAACCACCCGCGAGTGACGCGCGCATGGCCTGTTCACCGCGTTGTTGCAGGTCGTGATCGCGTTCCGCGGGCCGCAGGAAATCCATGGCCATGTCGCCACCGCGGCTGAAATAGGGCTCGAACTCCTTCAGCGTGAGGAACACTTCGTGGTCATGACGGCCGGGCTCGTTGCGCGGCTCGATGTAGAGCGGTCCGACGAGACCGGCGTATTGCCCCTTCGACAGATCGTCCCGCGCGATCACATGGCTATGGTAGAAGCGAAAGCCAGGTGGCCCCGGCGTAAAGGTGAGGCGCCTCATGCCATGCGCAGGGATGAATGGCGTGCCCTCCTCTGCGGAACCATCGACGTCGACGGGCACTGCCTGCCCATGCCAATGCAACTGTTCGGGAACGTCGGTGTCGTTGAAGACATCGACTACGACGCGCTGGCCTTCACGAAACCGCAGCAGCGGCCCAGGACATTGGCCGTTGTACGCCGTGGTGGGGACGATGCGGTCGGGTGCCAGTTCGACCAGCGCGCGACCGATGCGCAACGTCACATCCGCTCTTGTCGCCGCTTCCGCCGCCAGTAGCGAGCGCAACGGCACCACGCCGGCTGCCGCGGCGCAGGCACCCAGCCTGAGAAACTCGCGTCGATCCAGGGACATGGCTTACCCCGTCAGCGATATTTCTCCAGAGCTTGCCCCTGACCCACCGCGACTTGCAAGCGGCACGGCTGAGGGTGTCGGGAATCGTCGCCCGCGATCGCGATACTGCCTAGTGCACGCGCTCGCCTGCCAGTCGCGCCTTGAGCGGCTCCGCGTCCAGCAACATCAAGGTGCGATGGTCCGGAAGCTCCACCACTTCCTTCATGTCGCTGCGAAGGGCGTGGTCGATCTGGTTGCCGAGCACGCTTGGAACACGCAGCTTGTCGTTGGCGTCGATGGTGACGATGTTTTCGATGGCGTCCACCACGAGGCCGAACTTTTCCTCGCCGTTCTCGACCACCAGCACCTTCGCGCCATCGAGATCGTTGTAGCCAACCATTCCGTACAACGCGCGCAGGTCGACGATCGTCACCAGACGACGTCGCAGGTTGAGGATGCCGCGCACGAAAGGCGGCGCGCCGGGTGGCCGCATCACGTCCGCGGGATAGTCGATCACCTCGCGCAACTGCTCGATGCGCATCCCCATCAGCTGGTCGAGCCGGAACGTCACGTAGGTTTCGCGCGGTCCCGAACGACGCTTGCCCTGTACGCCATGGGCGTTGTCTTCGGTGCGATACAGCTCGCGATGGCCGTCGGTCACGTCGAGCAGCGTGTGGTCTGCCACCAGCGCGGCATCGTCCAACAGGAGTATCTGCTTGCCGTCCGCCTTGCTGATGCAACTGGCGAAGAGCTCCGCCCGTTGCGCCTGAAACGATGGAATGGCGAGTAATTCCTCTTCGTGGTAACTCACGATGCTCTCGACATCGTCTACCAGCAAGCCGATGCAGATGTCGCCCTGCTTGATGACCAGGATGCGCCGCGGATCGTCAAAGTCACCCGGCGAAAATCCTCCCGGTGAAGATGGCGAGAGCCCCAGGAAGCGCGCGAAGTCCAGCACAGGAAGCGTATCGCCACGCAGATTCAGCATACCCAGGCACAGCTCGCTCGCGAGTACCGAACGAAGCAGCTCCGGCACGCGGATGATTTCGTGGATGGCCCCCATCGGCAAGCCGAGACGACTGCCGCCCACGCGGAACGAAACGCTCTGGCGACGCCGTCCCCGCACGGCGCGCAGTCGACTCGTGTCTGCCGCATGTGCGTCGAGCTTGAGTATCGGCATGTCGGCGAGGTTGCCCAGTGCTTCGACCGAAAGCAGCTGCAGAATGCGGTGGCCGCCATCCAGCTTCAGCACGCCGCCGATCAGCGACGACGAGTGGCCGGCAAACATCACCTTCTCATCGCCATGCACGCGAAGGATCTCGCCGGTATTGTCAAATAGCAGGCCGACGCAACCCTTCGCCAGTTCGACGATGGCGATCTTTGCGGCGCGCAGCTCGCCCTGCGTGGGCACCTGC
>Ga0209258_100312_pt1 | contig 76080 bp, 50 predicted proteins | sample Araplaol_mTSA_r2_FD_184281 | JGI IMG/M metagenome (GOLD analysis project Ga0209258, IMG submission 184281) | Arabidopsis root microbial communities from North Carolina, USA - plate scrape CL_Col_mTSA_r2 (SPAdes) (version 2) | ecosystem: Host-associated > Plants > Roots > Endosphere | place: USA...
AACCAATGGTTAAAAGACGTGCTTACCGTCATTAACGATCATCCTATCAACAGAATCAAAGAACTTCTTCCTCACATCTGGATCACAAAGCAAAAGTAATCGCAAAATAAACAACAGCATAGATGCTGTCTACCGGGTGCTTACGTGAATTTCTACTGTAAGATTATGAGCTTTAAGTGCAAGAATAAACGGGTTGTTTATCTGTTTTTTCATTTTGTTTAAATTGTTTAACTGGCAACAGGATAAAATCTGGCAAGTAAGTTTGTCAGTATAATAACATTTTAAGTTGTATAAATATTATGATGTCTGCATCAATAATATATAGTATGTATAAGGGAGGACCTTGCACTCCGTTGAAGATCTCCTCTAAATTAAATCAGCTTTAGAGCTGAGCCTTTGTGAACAGCAATGTGATCGCTTTTGTCACTTTTGATTTCGTATTGCGGATCTTCGGGTGTGCAATGGTGGATATAACCTTTATAGTTAAAGTCGGTGGTATGAATTTTGATAATTTTACCAGTTACATATCCCGCCTCCGAATTCCATCTTACGTGATCACCTATTTTATACCTATCTTTCATGGCATTCGATTTTTGATCTTATAAGCCGACCGGGCTTATCTGCATAAAGTCAGGCATACGATAACAGTCGGCTTTAAACTATGTTTAAGGTAAGCACATTATTAAACACAGACAAAATGTTTACAAATTTTAATGAAACTGAACGGGCAATACGTTTTCCCAGTGACAGGCGAATGTTCGTTGGCATAAATCCGTACGCGTTTGTAATTCTTTTTGTTTTTTTCTTTTTAACGGTAGGCCTGGCATGGCTGCAATACCTGTTGTTTGGTTTGCCGCCTGATCCGTCAATAGTGGAGCCTGCAATAACAACAGCTGATCCTAAAGGCTTTCCGTTGTGGCTGAGTCTTAGTCATTGGATTAATTTTTTCTTTTTGGTACTTATTATCAGAAGCGGGCTTTCCATACTTGCTGATCATCCACGTTTATACTGGAATCACGGGTGTTCTCCACGTTCAGAATGGATACGCTTTACTCCTGTAAAGGTACCTGTTGACCGGGTTTATACCGCAAAAGAAGATAGCAGGTATTTAAACCCGGTGGCAGGACTACCTGGTTATCGTCATGCTGTAGGAATTGCGCGGGCATGGCATTTTATAACCGTACCATTTTTCCTGCTTAATGGCGCGGTATGTATCACCTTACTATTTTTAACGAACCAATGGAAACGGTTAATCCCTTCCTCCTGGAAGGCGCTGCCCGATGCCTGGAATGTATTTGTACATTATGCAACTTTTCACCTGCCCATTGAACCCAATGGTTTTTATCATTTTAACGCCCTTCAACAAATCTCCTACTTCGGTGTCGTTTTTATTTTAGCACCTATCGCGATGCTTAGCGGAATGTCGATGTCCCCGGCTATTGAAAATCGGTTCCATTGGCTACCCAAATTATTTGGTAACCGGCAGGGCGCACGTTCAGTTCATTTTTTGGTTATGCTGGCCTTTGTAGCTTTTATCATCATTCATGTTACCATGATTGCGGCAACAGGGCTTACCCGCAATATGAACCATATAACCGTAAATACTGACGATCCTGCCAGCCATACAGGATTATACATCGGGTTGGGGATCGTTCTGTTTACCGTGGCTTTCAGCTTCCTTGCACATTGGATATCCTGGCAAAGGCCACGCTCGCTGCAAAAAGCGGAAGCTGCTATTAATGGTACTTTATGGCTAAAGACGATTAATAAGCTGCAACCTAAAGTTTATTATAAGCAAGAGGATATCTCGCCCTACTTTTGGGCAAATGGAAAGATGCCAGAGTCGGATGAATGGCGCAAACTGGCCGCAAATGATTTTAAAGATTTCAGGCTGAAGATAGGAGGCCTGGTAGAAAACCCCGTTGAACTTTCTCTCGAAGAACTAAAAAAAATGGGACTGGAACAAAATATCACCATGCACCATTGCATACAGGGCTGGTCTGGAATTGCCGAATGGGGCGGCATACCGCTTAAAATGATTATAGACCTGGTCAAACCTTTCCCTGCTGTAACAATAGCCGTATTTTATTCTTTCGGTGAAGGGCTTTATGGGGGAACCTATTATGATACACATAGCCTGGATAATTGTCTTAAACCAGAATCAATTCTTGCCTGGGAAATGAATTATCAAGCGCTTCCCGAAAAATACGGTGCGCCTTTAAGATTAAGAATAGAAAATCAATTGGGTTATAAAATGGTGAAATGGATCAGTAAAATTGAATTTTTAGAAACCACTGCATTTATAGGTAAAGGCTATGGCGGCAAAAATGAGGATGACGAATACTTTGACCTGCTTGCCGACACCTAAACCTTCCATTAAAAAATGCTACACCACAGGTGTTATAAACGCCAGGATTTTTACAGATGATGTCCAACAGGCTTAGGTATTCCAGGATTTAATTACTTTTTGCAAAATCCGGATATCTATTCAACAGAAAGGTTTTCAGCGCTACTAATTTATTGGTATTAATTAAGTCAACACCACAACTTAATAACTCTTTCCAAACTGTTGTATTTTCAGGGGAAGCCCACAGCCGCACTATTTTGCCATTTTGATGGGCTATTTGTACATATCTGCAAAGATTTTGTTTTTCTTCTTTTGATAATGTTTCTTCAGTATTCCGGCTCACTATCCGGCCATACCGGCAACTGGCTATCGGGAATAAATTTGCAGCGTTCTTTTCTTTTGCCATCTGAATTAAATCTTCATCGATAAACACATATCGGCAATCCATGCTTTTTATAGTTTGAACAGGCTTCTTTCCTGTTATCACAATAGTAACAGCACGTTTGTACAACGTTCCATTTTCATAATAGGATAACAGGGATTTATAGCGGTGTAACAGAAGAGCTAAAGCCTGGTAGGTTTTTTCAGGTCCGCTTTTTATGTCTATCATTAAAGTAATCGGAGGATAAGCTAACCCCATACTATCATTTTTAAAATGAAGAGACAAAGGGTTAAGGTATAATTTATCGAGTGTCCTGGAAGGCTGTAACGAAGGAAGCATATGCGCTACCACAAGTTGTCCTTTTCTCAGGTATACATCTGCCTCTACATAGGTAAACCCATTGTCGAGCGCATCAAACAAGGGGTGTTTATGCCAATAGTCATTATGGGCATAAGCATTTGGGAGGGATGTTGTGTTTTGCGACAGTAAGGTATGCGGGAAAAGTAGCAGTAACCAAATAGGCAATAGGAGGAATGGACTTCTGTTCGTGTGGAAAGTAGTCATTGTAGGTTGTAGGTTTATTTACAACAAACATAAACTTATTTATATATATAATTCATGAAATAATAGTTATGAAAATCTTATCTTAATGTTAGCGTTTTCATGAGTAATTCATGGATCACGCTGATCTTCAATGAGAAAGATCATTTTCATGTATAATGTGGCTAATTTAACAGTGGCAGGTTAATTGCGGATTTTTCAAACTAGAAAGCTGATAATCAAAAAAGAGAACGCTGTATGCGGTCTCTTTTTTGATTACGTCTAAGAATTAAATAAATCCCTTTATAAGGCCATTGCAACGGACTTTGCCGACCTTTCAAGTCCTTTCTTTAAATCTTCCGGATTCATAACAGGAGAAAATTCAACTTTGGCATTCAGGCTGGTAAAAAACGGTTCTGCTATAGAAGGGATATCAGATGGATCATGAAGCTCAAAAACCATTATACAGCCTCTGCATCCATCAATAGTCGTAAAATAGGCGGCCTCAGGATGGACTCTCTCCATAGTGGAACTCATAATCTCACCGAGGGTGCCATCTTTGATAGCTTTGTTTGACGCAATTACATCCATAGTCACTCTTAACATCGTACGCATGTTGGTGTGGTTTTGATTTTTAAATAAATGTTATTCAGAAGTTAAGCAAGCCTTTATAATCATATTGTGCAGCAAAGGTTGCCCCTTGTTATTGATAGCTGGTATGCCTCCAATGTCTTTAGCGCTTCTTTCAACTAAGAAGCCTTACCAGTATACAAGTTGGTAAATCCTTTTGTTTTTAAAAGAAGGTGAATTTGAGTGTTCTGATATTAAATTCCCGGAGATTAAGACCTTTAACCTGTAAATCATTCTCATTCCAGGAAATGGAATAGAATATAATATTTGTAAGAGGATTATAAAAAATTATATTTGTTTAGCTATGTTTTCTGATAATACCTCTATCGGTGACCTTGAAGTGTAGCATATTCTATCGTTAATCTCCTCTAAAAAAATCCCCATATGATTCTTATAATACTAGGCTTAATTTTATTGATTGCTGCCGGAGCTATTACCAGAAGCGATGAAAGATTAAAGCGCTTCAGGGTCCCTATTCGTGGAATAGGGATATTAATCCTGCTGATAGGCATAATGGTATCCGGTGTTCAGCAGATTGATGCCGGAGAGGTAGGGGTAAAGAAATTATTCGGGAAGGTACAGAAGGATGTGCTGGGAAGTGGGCTGCACTTTATCAATCCCTTACTTCAGATAGAAAAACTCGATGTTAAAACCCAGAATTATACCATGAGTGGTGTGCATAATGAAGGCGCAAAATCCGGGGATGATGCTATCAGGGTATTGACGGCTGACGGGTTGGAAGTGACGATCGACCTTTCCGTTTTATACCGGCTGATTATTAAGGATGCGCCCATGTTATTGCAGGAAACAGGCGCTGATTATGAAGATAAGATCGTTCGCCCCATCACCAGAACAAGAATACGCGATAATGCCGTATACTATGATGCGGTGGCATTGTATTCCACCAAGCGCGATGAATTCCAGCAACGGATATTTAAAAGCATAGAAGCTGATTTTAAGAAACGTGGACTTTTACTGGAGAATCTGCTGGTGCGCAATATTACACTACCACAATCCGTACGGACCACCATCGAGCAAAAGATTAATGCAGAACAGGACGCCCAGAAAATGCAATTTGTTTTGCAGAAGGAAAAACAGGAAGCGGAAAGAAAACGTGTGGAAGCACAGGGTATTGCAGACTATCAGCGTATTATCAGCGAAAGCCTGACAGACAGGCAACTGCAATATGAAAGTATCAAAGCTCAGTTGGAAATAGCAAAATCCGCCAATACAAAAGTAATTATCATGGGAAAAGGTAACTCACCGGTAATATTGGACAGTAAAACGCAATAGGGACTTTTTGCCTCCAACTTTTTTCAATGCTCATTAAAGCAGATCAAAAATATTCTACTCAAAGGAGTATTGCTGCCGGGTACCATATTGATATGGAATTTGCACATATCTGCAGGGATTTATTTTTGATTATGTTTCTTTACCATTGAGGTTCAGTATCTGGTCATACTGGGGAATGAATGAGATATATTCATATTCCGGATATGTGACCTAAGCTTTGTTAATTCATAACCTCTGAGAATGTTGGGGGAGAGTTCGGTAATATATTTAAACTCAGTCACTCCCCGTCTTGTAAGTACATTGCACAAACCGGATTATTTTTATAGATTTATCGCCAAAATGCAATACCACTGCATTTATGACAGTATGGACCAGGACAGCTTTGAGCAACTTTACCGGAAATATTACCAGTCGCTTTGCTTCTTCGCAAGGAAGTTGCTGAATGACAGGGATGTAGCCAAAGAGCTGGTACAGGATGTCTTTCTGAAGAGCTGGCAGAAAAAGGAGAGATTGGAGAACGACCCCGACCGAGTACGGGCTTTCCTGTACCAGTCCGTAAAAAATGCATCTCTCAACTACCTGCGCGGTACCACCCGCCGTATCTCCCTTGAAACACAATGGGCCGGCACACAGGGAGAAATAGACCCGGACATAAGCAATGCAATAGTAGAAGCAGAAGTCTATCGCGATATTCTGCACGCCATTGGCCGGCTACCGGACGAATGCCGCAAAGTAATTGAACTGAGTATGAGCAGCAGTAAAACCTCCGAAGAAATCGCGGAACTACTGGGTATAAGCGCCAGTACCGTACGCAATCAAAAGCGGCGGGGACTGCAATTGATGCGTCAATTCCTTAATTTTCAAACCTTCCTCGTTTTTCTTTCTATGTTTAAATAACACCCTTAAAAAAATAATTTGCCTTTGTTTAGACAAAAGCAAAACGACGGTGTATTCTTTATAAGAAGTGATGTTAATGATGAACAACGAACACCTTCCTTTTCATATTGGGGACCTTATCAGCAAGGAGCTGGCCGGTAAAATCACAGAAGCTGAACAAGCAGAACTGCAGTCCTGGATCGCTGCGCGTTCAGCCAATGCGGAATTGTTTGAGAGGGTCAGGATGGTACTCGAACAGCCGGAAAATCATCCTTTCGGGGAGTTTGATCCGGAAGAGGGATGGCAGGACCTGATGAGAAAGAGGAAGAAAACCCTCAGGACCGTCATAATACGGTTGGCTGTAGCAGCGTCACTGCTGGGTGTCGTAGCATGGCTGGCAATACGTCAGAATGGGCGTAAACTATCGGAACAGGTCATTGTAAACAAGGAAAAAGGGATCATTCTGACCGGCCCGCAGGGACAAGAGGTGGTAATTGATAACAAGGCAGATACCACATTCAGGATCGGCAACGGTAATGCGAACGTTCAACCAGGTATGCTCAGCTTTGGAGATAACACTAAAGATGCCCCTGTAGAACAATTTACCCTGCGCGTTCCTGTGGAAAAACGCTATCAGCTACGCCTTCCGGATGGCTCGCTGCTCTGGCTCAATGCCGGCTCTAGGGTGCGTTTCCCTAACCGCTTCGCAGCAAATGAACGAAGGATATCCATTCAGGGGGAGGCCTACCTTGAAGTAACGCAGGAATCCGCTCATCCTTTTGTAGTCGAAACGGCAGGTATGTACGTAACTGTTTTGGGTACCGCTTTTAATATTCGGGCCTATGAAGATGCCAACGCGAAAAAAGTATCACTGGTATCCGGAAGTGTAAAAGTTGCTACAGATGTAAAACAGGTGACGCTTAAACCGGGGCAGGAAGCGGTGTCCGCTGGCAGTGCACTGCAGGTGGCTGTTGCGGATGAAGAAGCAACTCTTGCCTGGAAAGACGGCCTGTTCATTTTCAGGAGTGAAAGTCTGACGTCCATTATGGAAGACATTGCTCACTGGTATGGTGTGAAAGTTCTTTATCAGGGCCAGTTGCCGGCCGATAACAGGCTTAGCGTAAAAACAGAAAGGAATATCCCTTTGAACCAACTGTTATCTATGCTATCAGCCACAGGCAGCGCAAGTTTTAAAGTAGAAGGAGATAAGGTAATTGTTCTGCCTTACAATGGGCAGATCAGCCAATAGTTTAATTAATCAACCAACTATCGCTTAATGATGAAAAATGTTTCAGGCTCCTGCCCAAAGAGGAGTAGGGGGAGGTCATGTCTATTATTTGCATTGTTTGCATTCATTTTAATGGGACAGCATCTTCCGGCCAATGCAAGGCAGGGAGGTATAACACTTGATTTGCGTAACACCGCAATTACAAAAGTCTTTTCAGCTATTGAAAAGCAATCCGGCTACGGATTTATTTATAATGAAGGTGCGGTACGTGCTATTACTGTTGACATACAGGTGAAAAATGCACCACTTGCAACAGTGATGGAAACCATATTGAACAATCAGCCATTCAGCTATTATATTTCGGGTAAAAATATTGTAATAACACCTCGCCGTAACAACAGTAATATACCGCAGGCAGATAGCCTCATAGATATCAGCGGTATAGTGATGTCTGCGGAGGGTGGAGCGCTGGCGGGGGCTTCTATCAAGGTGAAAAATAGTAAGCTGGCTACCAATACCAACTCAAATGGTATTTTCACATTATCCGGCGTGCCGCACAATGCTATACTGACAGTAACTTTTCTCGGTTTTGCAGAACAGCAGCGTAAGGTATCTGACAAAATGCTCATCAGATTACAGCCGGTAACTTCAGAGTTAAAAAGCGTTACTATCAATAAAGGATATTATACAGAGCAGCGACAGTTATCCACTGGTGCAGTATCCTCTATCTCCGCCAGAGAGATCGGGAAGCAACCGGTAGGAAATGTAATGCAGGCGCTTGAAGGCCGCATTCCGGGAATGGTGGTAAGCCAGACTTCCGGCGTTCCGGGTGCGCGGCTGAACATCCAGGTGCGGGGCCGTGCTAACTTCGATCGTGATATTACTTCCGATCAGGCACTTATCATTGTTGATGGTGTGCCTATGGCGAGTGGTAATGACCGCGTAAATAATATCATTGGCCCCTTCGGTGTAGCAACCGGAGAAGGGCTTAGCGCATTGGCAGGAATAAATACGGCCGATGTTGAGAGTATCGACGTATTAAAAGATGCGGATGCTACGGCTATCTATGGTTCCCGTGGTGCAAATGGGGTGGTGCTGATTACAACTAAAAAGGGAAAAGCAGGGCAGATGAAGATAGATGCTAACGTGTATTCCGGTATAAGTCGTGTTACACGTATGACAACCATGCTGAATACTGAACAGTACCTTGCCATGAGGAATGAAGCATTTACAAACGATAACATCACTAAAACAAACGCGAATGCTGCAGACTTACTGCTATTTGATCAGACCCGTTACACCAATTTCGGTAAGCTGTTTGCGGGTGATGCTGCGGCAGCAACAGATGCACAGGTGAATGTTTCGGGTGGTAATGTTGCTACGCAATACCGGATGGGCGCAGGATACCATAAAGAAGGTACTGTATGGCCCGGCAATTTTTCCAGCGACCGGCTGTCCCTCAACTTCAATACCTATACAACATCTGCCAACAAGAAATTTTCAGCTGGTTTATCCGGTATGTATTCCATCAGCAAGAGCGATCTTTTAGCGGTAGATTTAGCCAGTGCTATTCTGCTTCCTCCAAACTTTCAAATTTATGATGCAGCAGGGAATCTTGCCTGGAACGAAGGCGGCTACAATACCGGACGGGATAATCCAATGTCGCAGCTGAAACAAAAATACCTTGCCAATATGAACAATCTCAACGTAAACCTCCAGCTGAATTATAATATTCTGAATGGGTTGGTCCTGCGTAGCAGTATTGGCTATAATTATACGGCAACAGATGATAAGCGTATGACGCCAATGTCCGCGCAAAACCCTGCAAAGTCCGCCCTGGCAGGTTTTGCTACTTTTGGTTCCGGCAATTTCAAAACCTGGATCATAGAACCACAGGCAGAATACACCAGGCAGATATGGAAAGGTAAGTTCACCGCTTTGGCAGGCGCTACGTTCAATAAGACAGAGAAGATCAGATTAACGGTTACGGGCAATGGTTATTCAAATGATGATTTGATTAATTCCCTGACCGGTGCTGCGACCTTTAGCGGTACCAATACTTTTGAGCAATATAACTATCAGGCTTTCTTCGGACGCCTTAACTATAACGTCGCTAATAAATATATTGTAAACTTTACCGGACGCCGTGACGGCTCCAGCCGTTTTGGCCCTGAATACCGGTTCTCAAACTTTGGTGCAATAGGCGCTGCATGGTTATTCAGTAATGAAAAATGGGCGGAGAATATATCTTTCCTTAGTTATGGGAAACTACGTGGCAGCTATGGTGTAACAGGTAATGACCAGATCGGCGAATATATGTATCTTGATACCTGGGGAGCAGGTACATCGTACGGAGATTCCACTACACTGCTGCCTACTAAGCTTTTCAATCCGAACCTGCACTGGGAGAAAAGTAAGAAAAAAGAAATCGCACTGGAACTGGGTTTCTTCAAAGACAGGCTGATGCTGACTACTTCATTTTATCATAACCTGTCTTCCGAGCCACTCGTAAAATACCCACTAACTGGTGCTACAGGTTTTTCCACCATTTTATCCAACCTCGCGGGAGTGGAAGTTGTGAACAGAGGGTGGGAGATAACCCTTACATCACGTAACATAGACGGTAAACTCAAATGGACAACAGATTTTAATATCACTATTCCAACTAATTATTTGAAGAAATACCCCAACCTGGCAACCTCCAGTTATGCTGCCAAATATTCTATTGGCCGTTCTCTGAACCAGTTAATGGGCATGCAATTCCTTGGTGTAGATCCAACTACTGGTCTGTATACTGCGAAAGACCAGAATCATGACGGCGCAGGGGGGGCACCCGATTTTGTTCCTTCAAGGAACACCGATCCCCGATATTATGGAGGAATAAACAATATTTTCAGTTACAAGGGATTTGATCTTAGCTTCTTCTTCCAGTTTACCAAACAACTGGGGACCAGCTGGAAGGGTAATAATCTTTATAACCCACCAGGTATGGCTTACAACGTGCCGGTAATGGCATTGAACAGATGGCAGAAACCAGGAGATGTAACTGATGTGCAGAAATTTACAACTTTATCTGGTCAGATTACCGGTTTACAAGGTTTCTATGCTTTCCGCTTCTCAGATGGTATACTTACAGACGCATCGTTCCTGCGCCTGAAAAATGTGAATCTCTCTTACAATCTGCCAGCTTCATGGCTTAACACGGTCCATGTACATTCCTGCCGCCTGTATATGTCGGCGCAGAACCTGTTCGTAATTACTCCATATAAGGGAGGAGATCCTGAGATCCAGAACTATACAAGAATGGCGCCACTGCGCACGATCACAGGTGGTTTACAAATTTCACTCTAATAGCTCAACTATGTTTAATAATCAATATAAAAAAATATTGCTGATCGCCTGCCTTCTGGCAAGTGGTTGTACCAAATTTGTAGCCGTAGACGAACCGATTGATACCATCACCGCGGAAGCAGCTTTTGATACCGAAACTAAAGCCGCTTCTGTAGTACGTGGATTATATAACAATATGGTGAAAACCACCAACTACGCTTTTGGCGCTGCGGTGTCAATTGGTCCGGGTGCCAGTGCAGATGAACTGATAGTATCTTCTGCTACCTCTGCCTATGCCGATCTTTACAACAATAACATCAATAGTTCCAATACTGCGATTACGGGTTATTACTGGGGCGCTTTTTATAACCTGATTTATGTAGCCAACCAGGTGATTGAAAATGTACCAAAATCAACCGGTATCTCGGCGGAAGCTAAAATACAATTCCTGGCGGAAGCGCGTTTTATAAGGGCTGTGAATTACTTCTACCTTATAAACCTGTACGGAGATGTGCCTTTGATTGTAAGTACTGATTATGTAACCAATAATAAGATACCCCGTACGCCTATGGCACAGGTGTATAAGCAGATAGAGGAAGACCTTCAGTATGCACATACTAACCTGGGAGAAAGTTATATAGGTACACAACGTATCCGTGCCAACAGGTTTGCTGCTGCTGCTTTTCTTGCAAGGGTATATCTTTATCAAAAGAACTGGACGGATGCTGCGTTGATGGCTACAGAAGTGATTGAAGCCCAGTCAGGTGGTACACCGCTGTATCACCTGGAAACTGCATTGAACAATGTTTTCCTGCTCACCAGTAAGGAGGTGATACTGCAGCTGATGAACCCCGGAACAACCGTATCTACATGGGATGGTGCCGCTTTTGTTCCCGGAACGGCTACTACAGTTCCCAATTATCAGATCACTCCCGGCTTGTACAGTGCTTTCCCTGCAGGAGACCTGCGTCTTGCTAACTGGATCAAAAGCGTGAATATCACTACCGCAGGTGTGACAACAACGTACAGTTATCCTTATAAATATAAAGTGATCAGCGGTACTTCTACTGTCAAAACAGAAGCGCTTGTTTTCCTGCGTCTTGCAGAGATGTACCTTATTCGTGCGGAAGCAAGAGCGGAAAATAGTGATTTAGGCAATGCTATCAAAGATCTGGATGCCATCAGAAGTCGTGCAGGACTATTAACGCCTACAGATCCGGCGATCACACAATCCGACCTTCTCGATGCTATTGCAAGGGAAAGACGACTGGAGATGTTTGCAGAACTCGGCCATCGCTGGCTGGACCTGAAACGTACAGATAAGGCTAATATCATACTAAAAGATAAACCTAACTGGACCACCTATGACCAACTATACCCAATCCCATTTGCTGACAGACAGGCGAACCCATTGATTAAACAGAATGATGGATACGATCTCTAAAAACTTAATTATTATGAAACGTTACTTATTATTAGCCGGAAACTTGTTTGCAATGGCGCTGTACAGCAACGCACAGGACAGCACAACTTTTACCATTCATGGAAAAATAAATGCTTCCCGTAACAACGCGGATATAATGATGGCAGCCGGGATGCATAAACCAATCTTAACAAAGGTGAAGGATGGTGAATTCTCTATTTCCGGATCATTAAAAGAACCCGGTTGTGTAGTGATCCGGATGGGCGATGGAATACCCGCAGATTATATTCAGCTATATATTGCCGGTGGAAAAACAATAGAACTTATAGCCGGCGATTCTATCAAATACGCAAAAATTAAAGGCAATGAAAAAGCTGTAGAATACCAGGACCTATATTCTAAACTGGTACCTGTGCTGAGTGAAGATGCCAGTCTTAGAAACCGCTGGATGGCCATTCCGGAGGCTTCCCGCAGGGATGAAGAAGCGCGTAAAATTTCTGCAAGACGCAGAGAACTGGCTCAGAAACAGAAAGACCTGACGTACGCCTTCATCGATAAACATCCGAAGTCCACACTCTCTTTTTACCTGTTGAAAATGACCGCAGGTATGTTCATAAATTACAGCGAAGTGATGCCGCATTTTCAAAAACTTGATGTAACACTGAGAACATCTGCAGAGGGAATTGATTTCGAGAAGAAGATCAATGGATCGAGGAATATGCAGGTTGGTACTCCGGCTAAAAACTTCGAATCCACTACTCCTGAAGGAACGAAACTGTCTCTCCGCGAAGTAATGGATAAAGGTACCTACACCCTGATTGACTTCTGGGCCAGCTGGTGTACACCTTGCCGTGCAGAAAATCCAACTGTTGTAAAAGCATATGGACAATTTCACCCCAAAGGGCTGAATATTATAAGTGTATCGCTGGATGATAATGCGGAGAAATGGAAAGCTGCGATCCAAAAAGACGGTATGCCATGGTATCATGTGTCTTCATTGACAGCAGGGTTTAAAGATCCGATAGCGCAGATGTATGGTATCAATGCTATTCCCCAGAATGCATTGGTAGACTCCAAAGGAATGATCATCGCAGTGAACTTACGCGGAGATGCACTGCTGGATAAACTGGAACAACTGTTTGCTCAATAATCATAACCTGTCCTACAAATACCAACCATCGCAGATAGGCTGGAATAGAGGCCTGTCAAAGTAAAGCCTCCTGGTTTAAACCGGGAGGCTTATTATTTATTTGGATAATGAAATTGGGTTTAATAGCAGGAATTAACGAATAAAAATCCAACAACTTACTCAGCAGGAACAGACACCGGAGAGGGAAATTTGAAAACCATTCTTTTTTTTTCCGATGCCTTGTTCCCTTTGAGCAAATAAATAACCGGTCGTTAAAAAGTAGACCAGTATGAAAAGTAGAGATACCTTTTGCAGGTATTCATAGGTATAGGTATAGGTATATAAATATTTTAGAAAAGTAACTAGAGGTAAGTCCTGAGAATCACTTCAGACAATTTACCCTCACCTTTTCTTCGTAAAAAGCAGGATCTTTCGCTGATGCCTTCCATTATGATAAATGGCCCTCTTCTTTTTCCATGACAATACTACATTCATCTGTCTCCCCCAATATTTGTGACAAGGTGCTATTGTGCAGCAGCGAGTTCAAAAGTAGAAAGAATTAATGAACACTAACAACAGCGAACGACGGTGTTTAAAGCGTCTTGTCGTATTCAGATATCAGGCTTCGGATCTGTAAAGCAGGTACAGAAAGGATTTAAAGGGATTTTCTTCAATTGATAAAATAGTTGATAGAGGCAATTTTTTTGATATATATCAAAAACTTTTAATCCTAATAATGATGTTTATAGGCTATTTTAATCTTTTTCGTGTAGAAGTTTTGGTCCGTATCCGGCTTAATGTTTCGATGGTTATGCCCAAAAAAGAAGCCACATGGGTAACCTGTAGCCGGTTTGCAAGGTGGGAATAGGACTCCAGAAAAAGTTTATATTTTTCTTCCGCGTCGTGCAGCCGGGTAATATATGCCCTGTAATCGGCGGACATATAATTAACCTCTGTTACTTTCCGGCCAATAATATTAAATGAAGGATACTTCTGGTACAATTTATTTAAATCGGAAAAACTAATAGCCAGCAACTCACAATCTTCAACTGCCTGGATATTTTCTATTGTAGCTATCTGCAGTAAAAAACTGCGGATAGCGGCTACCAGTTCATTTTCTGCGGTAAACCATGTAGTGACTTCTTTATTCTTTTCTTTAATAAAACCCCTTAACAATCCTTTTTTGATAAAATAAATACTGTGGCATACTTCTCCGTTCCGCAACACATACTTACCCTTTGGAATATTGCAGCAATAAACATTTTTCAACAATTGCTGTTCAATTCCCTTACCCAGAGGTTGAATTGCACTTAACATTTGGAGCAATGGTATTAAGTCCTCTTTAGTTGGCTGTTCCTTCATACTAATTAAATATAAAATAAGATACCTGGCACATGAGCGCGATTTAGATTTGCCATATCAGCATCTTCCGGTTGTTACATAGGCTTCCCGTATATTTAGTGTCCTACACTCACCACACGGGTAACTTTCCACTCCTTATTCTTATATTGCCAGACATGTGTAAACTTATAAACTCCAATTACCTCCCTGCCATTTTCAGTATGAATAAAACGGTGAATACCCATTTCAATAGCGCCATATCCGGGCACAGGGTAAACCTCCAATGAACCTTTCACCAGCTCGCGTCTCAAAGGATTATTGGGGTGTGTCTCAAAATTTCTTCTGAAAGTTTCCATATTGGACGTATAGTCACTCAGGCCTCCATTATCGTGATAAAATTCAAGGTTTTCTGCAAATACAGTTTTTAGAACAGCAAGATTTTGTGTGTTAAAAGCATCAAACATTACACTATCCATATGAACAATATCCTTATATAATTGGGGATCTTTTGGGGTGTAGAGACTTTGACCATCAGCTGGTTGAATGCTGAATGCACATAACAATAATATAACAATAATGTTAAATGTAGTCCAAAAAATGAGAATTGATCGTTTCATGCAATGTTATTATGGTAAATAATCTCATTTACATACAATGAAAATTCATGCCATTAATATAACTTATTGAATTACAGCTATTGGTGAAATATTCATTTAAAACAATAACTCAAACGTACAACAAGTGTACGAAAACAATACAAATTTTAATGTCATATTAAAAAATAACAAAATATTACAGGTTAAGATAGGGGTTCACCTGCATAGTTCTATGCAATTATCTTCCTGGGTATATGATGGGGTCTCCTTCCATAATTTTTTGATAAGCCTCCATACTGTCAATGTCTATTACTCCTTCAGGAAAAGGAACACTGGTTACGGCCCCGCCTAATCCTTCAATCACGTGTTTTGCTCCTGTATCACCTTTCAGTTCAGCAAGTTGTGGGAAAATGGATTGATGGAAGAGTGCCGGTACTCCATTGCGTCCGGCATAATTGCTTGCAGCAACCGGTGCTACCGTCAGCTGTTGCTGATGAATAAGATTTCTCAGATGGGTTATATCTACATAAGGCTGATCGCATAACATGATCAGGATGTGGGTTACAGATGGGTGTTTCCTGCAGAGGTATTGAACGCCCTCACGTATAGAGCTGGCCATACCTTCAGCGTATCCGGAATTGGTAACTAATTCTATGTTCATGTTTTCCAGCTGTTGTCCTATCGTGTCTGCCTCTTTGCCAGCCACTACTACAGTAGCGGAAGCGCCCAGCTCCAATGCGGTGCGCACCGTATTCCTTAACAATGTATCTCCCCGGAATATCAGCTGTTGTTTAGGTGTCCCCAGCCGCTTTGATTCTCCCGCTGCCAGTATTATGATACCATATGTTTCCATCGGTAATGCAATGCGGGTAATGCGCCTGTGGTGAATTTTACCCAACTTGTTACGCAATGATCCTACCGCTCTTCCTGCAAAAACAGCTTTTATTTCACTGATAATGGAAAGAGCTATCTCTTCTGCAGTCTCTGAGCCTATATCCAAACCCATTGGGCCATATATGCGGGCAAGCTGCTGGGGTGACAACACAATGCCCTGCTCCTGTAACTCCTGTAGTAAGCGGTCCCGCTTTTTCTGCGGCCCTAAAATGCCAAAATAGGCAGCCGGACTTTGTAGTGCCTGAATAAGTATGGATTTATCATAGGAATAATTGTGAGACATCAGCACCACAGCCGTTTGTTCGTCAATGGTGACAGACCGTAATGCTTCTTCCGGTTTCGCCACAATTACGTGGCAGGATGGAAACCTGGCTGTAGTAGCATAAGAAGGGCGTCCATCTATCAATGTAAGTTCCCAGCCCAGTAATGCTGCCATATCTGCCAGCGGAAGTACATCATTACCTGCGCCTGCTACTACCAGTGCAGGACCAGGCATCAGGAATTCAAAAAACACATGTACGGCCGCTTCGCCGGTTTTACCGGGTGCATACCGTATAAATGCAGATGACCTTGTGGCTAATACCTGCCGGACATCAGCCGCCATTCTTGAATAGGCGACCGGCATAACGTCATCAGCAATGTACGTACCATCAGCATTTACAATCAACCGGGTTCCCTGTTCAGCATACTTTTTATTGTCTGGCGTAAAAAAGGTTACCAGCAGGGAAGGTTGGCGTGTAGCGACTGCATGCTGTAACAATGTTATCGGGTTATGGGCCCGCTGTGCAGGAATAGGTTCCAGCAGGATCCTGATAATGCCGTTACATCCCAGGCTTACTCCCAGGCCGGTAGTATCCGTTTCATCAGAGGTATCATATGTAATCAATGCGGGTCTCTCTTCCGTCATTACCAGCAATGCTTTTCTCAGCACATCGCCTTCCAGGCATCCACCACTGACAGTCCCCATCAACGTACCATCTTCAGCCACCAGCATTCGTGCACCCGGTGCACGATAAGCCGAACCCTCAATATGTACGACTGTGGCCAGCACCATTCTTTTGTGTTGCTGGCATGCTGTTTCGAAAGCCCGTATGATTTGCCTGATCTCTTTCATCAAAATGTATATTTATTCATGTACACCGGTAGGTACCAATGCCTCTATAGCGCCCGTAAGATGTTTAACCACGCGGTCTGTTTCATCGCGGGTGGTAAACCTTCCCAGGCTGATACGAACAGCACGGTGAGCGGCTGCATCGCTTAATCCCATTGCTTTTAACACATGTGAAGGCTGCTGTACCAGTCCTGATGAGCAGGCGCTGCCACGGCTCGCGGCAAGGTACGGTGATAAGGAAAGCAGGAACTGTTCTGCATTGCCCTGCGGCAACAAAAAGTTAGTGACATGCGGCAACCTGTTTTTGCTGCCATTAATGATAAGATCAGGTAGTGAATTTTCTATACTGTTCCTTAGCTGTTGCAGGCGATCAGCATCAGCCAGCATTTCCTGGCTGCATAATTCGGCTGCTTTACCAAAGCCAATGATGGCAGGCGTATTCAGGGTACCACTTCTCAAGCCCTGTTCATGACTACCTCCATGCTGTTGTGTTACTGGCAGGGCGCTACCGGTAAACAATGCTCCCACACCTTTAGGGCCGTACATTTTATGCGCTGAAAATGCCAGCAGGTCAATGCCATCCTTATGAACGTCCACCGGTATTTTACCCACTGCCTGAGTGGCGTCACATACAAAGGGAACGCCGTGTTTACGTGCAATAGCCCCAATCTTTCTTACAGGGTGTATAACACCGGTTTCATTGTTGGCATACATTAACGCAATACAGATCGTTTTATTCCCGATAGCAGCTTCCAGATCTTCTGGCGCAAGTTGTCCCTGTGCATCCACATCCAGATAAGTGACCTGGTATCCCTTTGTTTCCAGGTAGGCACAGGTGTCTAATACTGCCTTATGTTCTGTTTTACAGGTAATGATATGGTTGCCTTTAGTTAATGAGGCTTCTGCAATTCCTTTAATAGCCAGGTTAACAGACTCTGTTGCGCCGGAGGTGAAGATCACTTTTTTCGAAGTAGCTCCGATAAGACTGGCTACCTGCTCACGTGCGTCCTCCACACTTTCCCTGGCCATCCATCCATACCTGTGATCGGCACTCGCGGCATTCCCGAATTCAAGTGTGAAGAAAGGCATCATACTTTCCACTACCCTTGGATCGCAGGGAGTAGTGGCATTATAATCCATATAGACAGGACGCTCTTTCATATTAAGCCTGTAAAATCTTATCAGGTGTAATGGGCAGATCGCGTAAACGCTTGCCTGTAGCATGGTAAATCGCATTGGCAATAGCAGCGGCGGCTCCAATGATACCAACTTCTCCCAGGCCTTTTGACCCTGTAGGATTGATGTTGACATCAGGTTTATTGATAAATGCTACTTCAACGATCGGAGAATCAGCATTGACGGCAAAATGATACCCGGCCAGATCATTACCCACCAGGCTGCCATAGCGTGTATCTACAGGCTGTTCCTCCATCAGGGCCATACCAATACCACCAGCTGCGGCTCCTGATACCTGGTTGGCTGCTGCTTTTTCATTTACGATTTTACCGCCATCTACTACGCATACCATCTTATCCACTTTTACCTTACCCGTTTTGCTATGCACCTTTACTCTGCAGAAATGAGCGGCAGATGAGCAAAAGGAAAACTTCTTCCGCTCTTCTCCCGGGCCGGAACTGGCCTCTGCTTCAACAAGGCCCAGGTTGTTTTTTTCCCAGAGTGAAGCATAAGTAATAAAATTCTCTTTATAAGAAATGCCGGTATCTGACAGTAATATATCTTTTGCCTGCGCATCCTTATATATGTCGTTCTGTAAAGCGGCATACCCGGCCAGCTTTTGCTTTAATGCTTCACAGGTGGCCACAACAGCGCCGCTTATGGACGATAACCCGGTACTGCCTCCCTGACTTGGTGCCGGTGGCAGATTGGAATTACCCAGTTCTATTTTTATATTGTTTTTGGATATGCCTGTAAAATCATGTGCAATGTTCTGCATCGCGGTACCGGTCCCTGTTCCAATATCAGTCATTGCGGTCCGCACTGTAATAGTACCATCCCGCTGCATTGTAATGGAAGCTCCGGCTTTGCCGCGACCAGCACTCCACTTGCCCACAGCCATGCCATAGCCAATTTTCCAGTCGCCATCAGTTTCCTGGCCTGGCAATGGTTGCCGGTTTTTCCAATTGATCATGGCCGCTCCTTTTTCAAGACCTTCATTCAAAAAATTAGTAGACCAGGGTTTACCGTTTTCCGGATCTTTCTCAAGGGCAATGTTTTTTAAACGAAGTTCAACCGGGTCTTGCTTTAACTGATAACTTAATTCATCAATAGCACATTCCACGGCAAAGGAGCCTGTGCAGTCTCCCGGTCCACGCATCCAGGTAGGGGTACTTAAATTCAGTGGTACGATGGCAGAAGCTGTTTTTAAATTGCTGAATTTATATACCATGCGTGTTATGCGTGTAATACCTTCTTCAAAATTCTCATAAACAGAAGTACCATGTTTGGCAATATGCCAGATACCGGCAAACAGCCCGTTACTGTCTGCACCTATTTTTATTTTCTGCCAGGATGCCGGTCTGTAACCGACCAGTGAAAACATTTGTGGCCGGCTGAGCATCAGCTTTACCGGTCGTTTTACCTGGCGTGCCGCCATAATGGTAGCAAACGTATGAGGCCATACACGCAAGCCCGAACCGAATCCGCCACCCACAAATTCACTGATTACTTCAATGTTATCAATTGGAATATTCCACAGCTTTGCAAATGTTTGCTGTACGTTGTTTACTCCCTGGTTTTTATCGTAAAGTTTCAGTTTATCATCGCTGATCCATTGTGCAATCGTGGCATGCATTTCCATAGGATTATGCACCTCGTTTTGAATAGTATACTCCGCTTCTATAATATGCGGTGCATTGCTCCAGGCGTCCAGAGATCCCCTGTCTTTTCCGGTGGTACTGGCTGCGATACCAGGATGGGATTTATTAAAGTCTACATTCGCCTTATCCACATTATATTCTGCGGAAACCAGTGACGCAGCATATGTAGCTTCTTCCAACGTTTCTGCAATGACCATTGCTATTGGCTGACCTTTAAAGTAAATTTTATCAGTATGAAATACAGGTAAACCGAAATGTGCCTCTTTGATTTTTTCCTGATCAGCAAAACCCGGTACGAATGGCTTGTGCTGATGTGTAAGGATATCAATGACGCCGGCCACCTGTTTCGCATCATCCAGACTGATACTTTTTATAGTGCCAGCTGCGACTGTACTACCTACCAGAACACCGTAACACTGATTATTTACCTTGTATTCGGCTGTATACTTTCCGCTGCCGGTTACTTTGGCTATGCCCTCTACACGGCCTTCGGGTACATGCTGAATATTAGGCTGGTTATCGAAGAATCCCATGGTATTGTATTAAGCGGTTAAACAATTTTGAAGCGCTACTTCAACAGCTCCCTTTAACATAGGTAATTTGAAGCCATTATTAGGGAGCGGTTTTATTTCTTTGGTCACAATGTCAGCAGCCTGGCTAAAAGTGGCGGGTGTAGCCTCTTTTCCCTTTAAAAACTGCTCCGCTTCATACCAGCGCCAGGGCTTGTGGGCAACACCGCCCGATGCCAGTCTGGCTTCCCTGATCATTGATCCTTCCAGTTGTAAGGCAGCGGCTACGGATACCAGTGCGAAAGCATATGAATCGCGGTCTCTGACCTTCACATACGCATAGTTTTTGTGGAAAGCATTAGCAGGGATATCTATAGAAGTGATAATAGCATTTTCCGGTAGGTTATTATCCTTTTCCGGTGTGCTGCCAGGTAGTCTGTGAAAGTCTTTAAAAGGTATAGCAATGGTCTTCTGATCTTTCCCGGTAACTATAACAGACGCATCAAGGGCAGCCAGGGCAATACATAGGTCGGAAGGATGCACCGCTACACAATTTTCACTATATCCTATAACAGCACTCATCCTGTTTTCGCCGTCTTTGGCCGCACACCCACTCCCTGGTTTCCGTTTATTGCAAGGCAGTGTAATGTCGTAAAAGTACGGACAACGTGTACGTTGTAACAGATTGCCTCCCATGGACGCCATGTTCCTTATTTGTGGAGAAGCTCCTGCTAAAATGGCTTTAGCCAGTAATGGAAACCCTGAACGAATGTCCGGATGAGAAGCCGCTGCGCTGTTTCGTACCATCGCACCGATGCGTATTCCTCCCGGAGCCGGCTGCACCTTATCCGATAACAAGGTGGTAACATCAAGAAGGGTATCAGGTACTGAAATATGTTTCTTCATCAGGTCCAGCAGATTAGTGCCGCCTGCAATATATTGTACGGTCTCTTTTTTACCAGATAGCGCCTGGTTGACAGAGGAAGGTTTGTTAAATGTAAATGGTCTCATCTGGCGACTTTTTGAATAGATGCAACAATTCCGTTATAAGCACCACAACGGCAAAGATTCCCACTCATGAACTCTTTAATTTCCTCTACGGAACCTGTATGTCCTTCATTGACACAGGCAACCGCCGACATGATCTGCCCAGGTGTGCAATAACCGCACTGAAAACCATCGCATTCGATAAATGCCTGCTGCATGGGATGCAGCTTGTCGCCATCTGCCAGGCCTTCAATAGTGGTTACATTTTTATCCTGCACCATAGCGGCTAATGTAAGACAACTCAAAACCCTTTGTCCGTCCACATGGACCGTACAGGCACCACATTGCCCATGATCACAACCTTTCTTTGTGCCGGTCAGTTCCAGCTGTTCTCTTACAAGGTCCAGTAAAGTAGTGCGGGTATCTGCGTTTACCGTATATTTTTTCTTGTTAATAGTAACAAGGATCCGTAAGTTTTCCTTAGGTCTGATCACCAGTTTTTTAACATTGCTATAGAATGATTTTACACTTTCAGGTATAAAAGCAAATGTTGCAAGCAATGAAGTGGTAGTTAAGAAAAAACGTCTGCTATAGGTTTGTTTTTCCATTATGGTTTGCAATGGTTATAACTAAATGTAAGAAATAAGCATGTGAATGTCTTGCACTTATTTTATAACATATAAAACTATTGAAATCTTTGAACGGGAAGTAATGAAATTCAAACTATAACTTATGAAATTCAAACTTTTTAGATTTACCAGGCTCAATAGTATGTTTTAAAACAAATATTTTGCAGGCTGAGGAGGAGTTGTTAAATTTAAGTGTAAATTTTACAATTAATATTAATAGCCCATAATTGGGGAAAATGCCATCCACGTAACATCCTGATATTCATAATTTTAAAATTCCACATGAAAACAACGATTCCTCTTCTTGGCCTTGTAATGCTTTTTGCCTGTAAAAAAGATATGAATGATAGTCCTGCCAAAGACGCTCCTTCAAATACAATAGCAGTGGCAGCAGCGCTTACTTCTACAGATTTCAAAGGCGTTAACTGGGCTGATGGCCGCGACAATTTTGCTGATGATAAGCTTGTGCTGTCAGGCACCACTGCTACCGATAGTTATGCCACTATTCAAACTAAAGCAGACAATATATTAACCGGGTTTCAGGCCGCCGGTGTAAATACAGTACGTATGCCTGTCAATCCTGCCACAGTATTAGATCCCTGGTGGCAATCCTACAAAGGGAGTATCAACAAAGCATCTTCTAAAAATATGAAAGTATTATTAGGATACTGGGAGGGCGCTTCTTCCAAAGACGGATTGATCGATAACAGTACTACTTTCTGGCAGATGTGGGACACCATAGTGGCTAATTACAGGTCAAATACATTAATCTATTTCGAAGTATTTAATGAGCCTCATGGCTATAATTCAACAGATTTGAAAAATCTGTACAATCAATTTGTGACCAGATATCCTGGTATACCCAGAAACAGATTTGTACTGGACGGCGTGGGATATGCTTCGGATGTAAATACAATAGGAGCAGATAGCCGCCTGGATAGCTGTATGCTTTCTTTTCATGACTATACCTGGTTTGAAACAAGTAAAACAACAACAGCTGACTGGGAGCGGCCGGTAAAATCATTGACATATCCTGCAAGAACAATTGTAACAGAATTTGGTACCGTTATGACAGATGGTACGAACTATTCCGGTGCACCAGGCTCCAATGTAAATAATACTTACCTGCAGGGCATGACCAATTCCTTACATGATCTGGGCGTAGGTGGTATTTATTGGCCAGGACTGAGGACAGGAGATACTTATAGTATGTTCACATTAAGTGGCACAACACTTACAACAAATAATACTTCCGGATTAACCAGGTTAAAATATGCGTGGGGTACCGGTACTATAACTCCTCCCAATGCATCCTTTACTGCAGGAAGTTATTATAAAGTTTTAAATAGAAATAGTGGCAAATCACTGGAGGTAAATGGACAGTCAACAGCCAATGGCGCCAGCATTGATCAGTGGGACTACTGGGCAGGCGCTAATCAGCAATGGACGTTTAATGCACTGACGGGTAACTATTTCTCTGTGATTAATAAGAACAGTAGTAAGGCGCTGGATGTTAACGGACAATCTACTACTGCAGGAGCTGCCGTGATACAATGGGATTATTCCGGGGGCGCTAATCAGCAATGGCAGATAATAGACATAGGCTTTGGATATTACAAGATATTGAATAGAAACAGTGGTTTTTCACTGGACGTAAACGGGCAGTCAACAGCTAACGGTGGTAGTATTATCCAGTGGAACTGGAATAGTGGTGCAAACCAGCAGTGGCAGATAACTGCGTTGTAATATCAATGAAAAAAGCACGGTGACGGACAAGAAAAAAACTCCCTGCTGAGGCTATGGAAGCCTATAAAGATTACTTGGAAGTAGAAGACGCAAAAACAAATTGATGTCTGTTTTTACTTAAAAAGTAAAGCCTTGTAATCGTTGATTGCAAGGCTTTACTTTTTTACCCTTTTTGTAATAACTTTAACTTAATTTCATCTTTTATAAAAACCTCATATATGGGACTTTTTGACAAACTCCGGAATGAGTTTATTGATATTATAGAGTGGGTAGATACATCCAACGATACCATTGTCTGGAAGTTTCCCCGCTACCAGAATGAAATTAAGATGAATGCCAAACTCACTGTGCGTGAATCACAGTTAGCCGTATTCATGAATGAAGGAGTGATAGCGGATGTTTTCAAACCAGGAATGTATACGCTGACTACAGAGAATATGCCTGTCCTCACCACGCTGAAAGGATGGAAATATGGATTTAACAGTCCTTATAAGGCAGATGTATTTTTTGTGAGTACCCGTCAGTTTGTGAATCAGAAATGGGGCACCCGTAATCCGGTGATGCTGCGTGATGCAGAATTCGGCCCGGTACGTCTTCGTGCTTTCGGCAGCTTTGCCTTTCGTGTGCAGGACGCCGGTAAATTTATAAAAGAAGTAGCAGCTACTAACCCCGAATTTACAGTAGAAGGGGTGAATGAGCAGTTGCGGAACGTTGCTATTACCCGTGGTATGGATGCTATTGCACAGGCAAAAATCCCTGTACTTGATCTGGCAGCCAATTACGACGAAGTATCTGCACTTATTACAACTAAGTTACAACCTGAGTTTAACGAGCTGGGACTGGAACTTACCAAATTCCTGATCGAGAATGTCTCCCTGCCGCCAGAAGTAGAAGCTGCGATGGACAAACGCAGCAGCATGGGCATTGTTGGGAATCTGGGCGCTTATGCACAGTTCCAGGCAGCTAATGCGATGGAACAGGCAGCCACCAACCCGAATGGGGGAGGCCTTGCAGGCGCCGGTCTGAGTGCCGGCATGGGAATGGCTATAGGCGGCCAGTTAGGCAACATATTCCAGCCTAATACAGTACAACAGCAGCATGGTAATGATGGCCCGCCACCATTACCCGGAGCAGTACAGTTCTTTGCTGCCGTAAATGGTCAGCAGGCAGGCCCTTATACAATGGAACAGTTATCACAACTGTTAGCTGCCGGCACTATCAATCAGCAAAGTCAGGTATGGAAAAAAGGGATGGCCGCATGGGCTGTTGCCAGCACTGTCCCTGAACTGGCCGATTTATTTAACAATGTACCACCACCTTTACCCAGCGTATAAACTATGCCCCAGGCCGAACAAACCGCCATCCTTAATACCTCCCTTCAATGCAGTAACTGCGGCGCCACCTTGCATTTTGCACCTGGTACCCATCAGTTACAATGCACTTATTGCGGTACTACAAATGAAATTGCCGGTACGGACAATAGCCCTATCGTTTCTTTCGATTATCAGACCTTTATTGACAACAATAACGGCAATGTGGGCCAGCAAACGGAAAAAGTGGTTTCCTGCAAAAACTGCGGGGCTGCAACCACTTTACCGCCAGAGGTGAACTCAGATAATTGTGTCTTTTGTTCCAGTCCGCTGGTACTCAGCGAGGCAGAGAACAAACAACTGGTAAAGCCTCATTACGTATTACCGTTTTTAGTTCCGCAACAACAAGCCTTGGATAGCTTCCGTAAATGGCTGGGCAAATTATGGTTTGCCCCTTCGGATTTGTCTAAAATGGTAACCGGCGACGCACATCAGTTGAAAGGTGTATATATTCCGCACTGGAGTTATGACGCTGGCACAACAACAGATTATGAAGGCCGCCGGGGCGACTATTATTACGAAACGGAAACCTATACAGAAACTGTTGACGGTAAAGATGTGACCCGTACCCGGGAAGTACGGCGTACCTCCTGGACTTATGTCAGTGGTACAGTAATGCATACGTTCAATGATGTACTTATTTCCGCCAGTAATTCACTGCCGCAGAAAGTAGCAAGCCGTCTCGAACCATGGCGTATGGAAGCGCTTGTACATTATAACGAACAATACGTCAGCGGTTTTCGTTCCGAACTTTACCAGATAAAGCCTGAAGAAGGACTGGAAGAGGCTAAGAACCGTATGGACCCTATCATCCGGGATATTATCAGTATGGATATAGGAGGGGATGAGCAGACCATCAGTAATTATAATGTCACGTATAATGATCTTGCACTCAAATACCTGTTATTGCCGGCCTGGATCAGCGCTTATAAATACAACAATAAACTGTACCATTTTACTATCAATGCCTGTACAGGTGAAGTAGTGGGTGAACGGCCTTATAGTGCTGTTAAAATTACACTGACTGTAATTGCAGCGCTGTTGCTTATCATCATTCTTATCTATTTCTATAAACGATAAGTGCATGAAATTTTTTTAAGCGGTTGTACAAAAATAAATAAAGGGTCTGAGAATCGTCTAAATGGCGATAAGCCTCCATCAGATACCTGAACAAAGAGAGCCTGTATCGAACTTACGATACAGGCTCTCTTTTTATTTAGAAAAATCACTGCGCAAATACACTACGTACCGCCTTCATACCTTTGCCATGATTTAAATTCCTGGCTACTTATTAACCCTGTCATTGTTAACCTTTTAATTTGAAAAAAAATGAAATTTGTTTGTTTCCGTTCATGCTTGGTTTATCTCGTGCTTGTTTTTGGTCTGTTTGCCTGTAAAAGGGACAATGTTCCTGATCCTGGTCATGTACCGTTGATCAGTGAACCTGCCGCCTTGCGTATTGCTTCCGGAAATGATGCTGCTGTTGCTGTTTCATGGTATCAGCTGCAACTGAAACTGATAAAGGAAACCGGAGGATTTACACCGCCGGTGGCAGCAAGAGCGATTGCTTACACTGGTATTACCTTGTACGAAGCAGTGGTATGGGGCGCAGACGGCGCCTCATTGAAAGGACAGCTGAACGGGCTCCATTATGTTCCGGTGCCTGAAAGAGGGAAAAAGTATAACTGGACAATTGCCGCCAACAGCGCTATGGCTGTTATTACAAAGAACCTGTTCCCTAATGCGAGTGCCGCAAACGTTGCACTGATAACCCAGCTTGAGATCGATAACCTGGAAGCGTTATCTGATAGCTGTGCGCAGGAAGAAATAATCCGTTCTGTCAATTACGGAAGACAGGTGGCAGGAAGTATCTATCAGTGGTCTGCAACTGATGGTGGGAAAGATGGTTATTTAAACACGTTCCCGTCAGACTATGTGCCACCGGTAGGTGCCGGGTTGTGGGTGCCAACACCGCCTCTTTTTCAACCGGCTATGCTGCCTTACTGGGGGAATAACCGCCCGATCGTCAAACCTGTTACACCCGATCAGGCAGGCATACTTCCGCCTGCATATTCAACAGATACTACATCGGTATTTCACCATGAGGCATTCTTTGTATATCATACAGGTATAACACTGACACCTGAGGAAAACCTTATTGCTAAATACTGGGCCGACGGAGGAGGGACGTTTACTCCTCCGGGCCATCTGATCGCTATTACGGCTCAATTGATAAGTGAGCAGCATTTGAGTCTTTCTGCTGCTGCAAAACTTTTTGCTCAGGTAGGGATCAGTTTAAATGATGCTGGTATTCTTTGCTGGAAATATAAATACAGGTACAACGTGTTGCGTCCTGTTACGTATATCCGGTCAAATATAGATAGTAGCTGGCTGCCGTTGATCGGTACACCTCCTTTCCCTTCTTATATCTCCGGCCATGCTACATTTACCAGTGCGGCTGGTCATATACTGTCAGCTTATTTTGGAGATGGCTTTTCATTTACCGATAAGCAGAAAGTTCCTGAAGGATTTGCCCCCCGTTTTTTTAACAGCTTTGCCGGTATGACCGATGAAGCAGCTATTTCAAGAGTATATGGAGGCATCCATTACCGGTTCGATAGTGAAGTAGGAAAACAGGTAGGTGAAAATATTGCAGAAAGAGTATTGGCTTTGAGATATTAATATGGTGAAGGTCTGCTTTTAAGCAGACCTTCATTAACTCACATTCAGTTGTTTTATCTGAGTCTTATATTTCACAGGTAAAAGCATGTCTCTTAACCAGCTTTGTAATCTTATTATGCGGCTTAATTTATACAGATAGAGTACCGGCAACCATACATGTGCATCCCGCAGGGATAATAATTCTTTCACCAGCCTGGGTGTTATTAATGCCTGTACTTTGATTAATAACCAATACCGCACTCCTCCAAGATGTGCGCGGTACTTTTTAAACAGGTCGTCTGTGAAATCACTATGAAGCAGGTCTTCTTTCAGATGTATGTCGCGTGCAATTATCCAGATGTGATAATTAGTTGGCAGGTCTTTCAGCTGCATACGCATACCCACTGTATAAAACACATTAAAAACATCTTCTTTTTCTGCTGATGTAAGTTTGCGTTCCAGCAGTTCATAGGCGCGGATGGAATAATCTATCAGCATGAATAACACATCCCTGTATGCCCAGTCTGGTATTTGTGCAGCACGGGAAGTTTCCACCTGCTTATGAATAGAAGTGATCTGATCAATGGCAGCATATGCAGCCTCATTTGTAGAGAAGATGATCCGCTGAGAATAAGTAACAGTAGAAAACAATCTGCCTAAAGGATCTGCTGGTAATCTGCCGGTATAGTAAAGCCAGTCTACTGCTTTGTTCAATGCAAATTCAGCGGCGGCGCCTGCAAAAATAAACAGCACCGTATCTGCCTTTCCCCAGATTTTCCGTACGATAGAATCTTCATTTACGAAGTGTTTCATGTTGTAAACGGTTAATATCTCTATAGCAAATAATCAATGGTATAATACCCACCACGCCAAAAGAACAATCAATGATCCGCCAGAAGACAGGGATATGACGAATATATCCCGCAATAAAAGCCAACGGAATAATCAGCACACAAGCTATCATCCCAAACTCTATCACCCATACGTTTTTAACAGGATCCCTAAACGGACCGATAAAAAGCAATGCCAGCATCAGGTGTGCAAAGGCCAGCCAGTCTGTACCATAGCTTAAATACGGATAGTGCTGGTTCGTTGTCTGTATTGCAAGGAATATAGTATTAAACCATTTACCCATTTCTTCCGGAAAACCGCTATTATGATTAACTAACCATTCAAGTTCTGTTTGTAGCGGAAATGCTGTAAGCCCGCTTATCGCCAATCCGCTGATCATTATTCCAATGCATACTTTAATACGTAACATCCGCTTCGTTTTTAAGGCTCAATTGCTGCAGTGTGTAATAAATAATACCGAACATGGTGCCAAATAAAACAGTAAATGCCCACACCCTGAGATATTCAAATGGTTGGAAAATATGATGAGCAGAAGCCGAAATGATCATGACAGGATTTATTACTATATCCCAGCTGTTGAATCGTAAAAACCGGCCAATGTAAACACCATAGCCGCATAACCCAAAACTTATAATAACAATCGTTTTTACCCATATCATTTTTAGATGTCTGGATAAAAACTGTTCTACCTGCATAAGAGATATAATCCCTAGTAACAACCCATTCCAGGCCGCTGTAATGACTAATAACAGATCATACCATTGAGGCACAGGTGGTTCCGGAGCATAATGAAAAAGATCTGTGATCATATAAGGTGCATTAGGGAAAAACAGGAGCCAGCAGGCAATGAGTATCATTGCTTTTAAATTGAATTTTCCTGGTTTTATGAGAACACGGCTGAATAATAAAGGAAGCACCGCTAAAAATGTATTCCAGGTATAAAAGCCATATGTTAGTTCTTTTGTAAAATAAACCCGCACCAGTAGCAATAACATATTAAAAAGAATAGATATCAGCAACATCCTTTCTAAAGGAGAGATATTCTTTATCATACAAATAAAGAGTTAATTTAATTAGATAAAAGCACTTTGAGATACAAAGTAATAGAAAAAGTTTAATACTAACTAAATTATTTTAATCTGGCTTATGGCAGCTGGATAGAAGAGAACACAAGGGCAAACAAGTACCTGTAGCGGGAAAATAAAAAGGAAGTTGTCACAGCGGTAATGGTTTCCCGAAATTAACGGCAACCGTAGTAGTCCTTCCTACCTGAGAATATACTTTTAATTCAATGGCATGATAATCGGCAATGCTTTTTACAATAGCCAGGCCCAGCCCGAAACCTTCGCCATCGATCGTATTCTTCTTTCTGAAACGATTAAATATAGTATCAATATCTGCGGCTTCGATACCTATTCCTGTATCTGTTATAGAGATCTTATAAGCGCCCTCTGCGGTAATGCCATCACTAATATGGATGTTTCCATTCTCTTTATTGTACCGGATAGCATTATTAATGAGGTTATAGAATAACTGAAATATCAGATCATGGTTTAGCCGGTGCAGTACAATATGATGCTGGAAAGAAACGGACATCCTGATATTCCTGTCTTCGATACGGTGCTGTAATTCTTCTACTATCTCATTGATCATTTTATCCGGCTGAATACTATCCTGCCTGGCATACTGATCATTTTCTATTCTTGATATTAATAACAGGGAATGAACGATTTTCTTTAGCCGGTTAAGGGTCCTCATCATCTCCATGATCTTTTCCAATACAGGCTCTTCAAGATCATTTACCAGCATCAGGTTTTCCATCTTGGTTTGCAGGATACCAATTGGGGTCATCAGCTCATGAGAGGCATTGGACGTAAATTCTCTTTCTCTGTCAAAATCTTCTTTTATCCGGTTCATTAAAGCGATCAGAGAGGCATCGAGATACCTGAAATCGACTGTTGTTGTACGAATGGGGAGAGGGGCTTCTTTGAATGGGAAAACAGGATTTATTAATTTAGTACGGATGATTGTTTGTAATGGTCTAAGCTGGATACGTGTAAAAGAAAGTTCGATCAGCAGGGTCAATATGATCAATATCCCCAGCACATATAAAGCGATTTTCTGCAAAGGGCTGTTATACTGGCTGATAGAGGCAATCGTTCTTCCTATTTCCAGTTCATATAACTGATTATTGTATTCGAATGCCTGGTCCAGCACACGGTACATCACTGTATCTCCTTCTATGATACGTTGTGCTGTCTGAATAGTATCTTCAATATAAATGTTGCGGGCTTTCTCCAGGGAAATGTATTCTTCTTTAAGCATGGTGTAGCTGCCGTAAGTGGAATCTCCCTGCAGGTAGTAATCGATACCGTTATTACGGATATTGTCCATTACCTTTTTTGCCTGTTGCTTTAACAGGCCGTTTGTGCTTTGGAAAGCCACCCTGTTAATAAGAAAAGGCAGCAGTACAATGAACAGGATCACCGTTGCAATCTTGGAAAGGGTAGAGGTAAGTGTAAGTTTGGTAAGCAGCTTCACGATTACAGTTTAATTTTATATCCAATCCCCCTGATGGTTTGTAACCAGTCTACCGGTCCATATTCCGTCATTTTCTTACGGATATTTTTTATGTGTACATCAATGTAATTAGAATCATAATCATCATCTGTAAAGCTGCCCCATATATGTTCACTCAGTTGCATGCGCGTAAGAGGGCGGTTCTTATTCAGCACCATATAACTCAGCAGGTCGAACTCTTTTTTGGACAATCCTACATCTGTATCTTCAAACAAAGCAATCCTGTTACTGAAGTTGATAGTGAAGTCGCCTAATGATACCAGGTTATCTTTTAATCCTGATTTCCTTCTGCTGATGGCCTGCATGCGCGATTGTAATTCCAGTAATGAAAACGGTTTAGGAAGATAATCATCTGCTCCCAGGTCCAGTCCTTTTATCCTGTCTTCTAATTTACCACGCGCCGTTAGAATAATGTAAGATGCTTCCTGGCATATTTTCTTCGCTTCTTCCAATACCTGCAATCCATCTTTATCAGGTAGCCCAAGATCGAGCAATATAAAATCGTAGGGGCCTTCTTCCATACACTGCCTTGCCTGCTTAGCCGTAAAGGCAAGATCACAAAGATATCCTGCCTTTATAAGAAAGTCTTCCATTTCCAGGGCCATTCCCCTTTCATCTTCAATAATTAATACTTTCATATCTTTTAGAACTGGTAGTAAAAGCTTGCAGTAAAAAATGAATTGAGCTTTCCGGGGTCTGCCTGGGCTTTTTGTCCCAGAAGGGAAAGCTGGCAGGCAACTTCTACAAGATAGCTGCCCCTGTTATATGCTAAAGGTAATTTTAGGTTGTAAGATAAAATATCGAAGCTGGTATAAGCCTGGCTGCTGGTAGTAGTACTGCTGTTTCCGGTATTTCCTCCCAAAATAGGAATAGGCCTGAGAATACCAAGCAGACTGTCCCTGATATTTTTCTCTGTAATATAGTATTTATAAAATCTTTGTGTGCCGCCTGTTACATCTATTAATGGCGTGATTGTGATAACATCTTTAGCGCCCAGACTAAACAGATCGATTTCTTTGCTTATCCCGAAGGTAGTAAAGAAGTCATTCGTTTTCCCGAAACTATAGTCCACTCCAAGGCTGGTTATAAGCCAACTGGTATGGCTGATGCTCAAACCGGCCGTATGCGGGTTGGCAGCTTGCAGGAAAGGAGAGAGTTTAGGATAAAAAGCGTACGTATAACTGAGATCAACGGACAGGCGTTTACTGAGTTTAAAGTCATAACCCGCACCCAGTGTATAGGCGGAAACAACATGAGCGCTGTCATTCAGTAACTTGTAGGCTAAACCGTTCAAGGAAAAGCCGGAGCGGTGATGGTAAGAACCTACCGTTGCTACATAGGCCATTTTTTCCTGCGATTTCATACCATAGTAATTGGCATTATCGGCATAACTAACTCCCAGTGTAAGGGTAGATTTTTTGGCTGGTACAGTGTCTTTCCGTAATGTACTATCCGTCTGAGCCCGGCATACAACACTGAAAAATAATATTGGCAGTAGATAGAAGATCTGTTTCATAGTTCGTTAATTTAAGTGCTGTGCTAGGGAATACGGACACCTATTCTCTTGATCACTATTTTAGGTTTTACGATGGGTGGCTTTACAGGAAGCACCGCCGAAGGGACTGCAATTGGTTTTAACTGTTTTTTTGCTTTGGGAACTTCTTTGATAACGGCATCTGTTACAGGCTGTTCCTGCTTTTGTTCAGCATCAGCAGGTTTGCTGGCTGGTGGTATGGTATCTCCTGATGCCAGACATGCAGAGGCTGCCTTGCGATTAAGTTGGGGTAGTGTTACACTACCCCAACTCTTCAGGGAAACGATTAAGAGGATAATAATTATTCCTGCATACCGGTAAAAAGTCCCTTTGTTCATATTAAAAACAGTATTTAAATTTTATTACCTGATCCCCACTTTTACGCTTGCAGCAGTTTTTACACGTGGAGCTTTAATGCTGCTGTTTGCTTTTATTGCAGGTGAGGCAGTCACTTTTGCTTTCGTTTTTACACTTGCATCTGTTTTTACACTTGCATCCGTTTTTACTGCCTTTACATCTGTTTTTACAGCGACTGCTGTTTGTTTTACATCATTGTTGGTGGCCACTGCTACGTTGTGTGAAGTCTTAACAGTAGCGGCTGTGGTCTGTTTTGCTTCATTATCCGCAGCTACTGCAGTACTATGTGTAGCTTTAACAGCACTATTTGCACTGTTACCTGCCGCAGTTGCCTGGCTTTTTGAAGACGCGGCAACATTGTTTTTAGCATCGATAGCTGTTTTGCCACTTACTTTCGCAGAACCACTGGTCTGTGAAGTTGCCTGTGCAGAGCTGGCCCCATTCACTGCTGCACTGGTGGATTGTTTTGCTTTAATCTCCTGAGCTGATACAATACCGGTAAATAAAGAAGCTGCGATGATAAAAAGTGTTGTTTTCATAAAATTTCAATTGATAAGTTAATAATAATTTGCTTGTCGATACAAACTTAGATCCCCAACATGAAGAAAATATGAAAAAACATTTATCTGTGTTTGGGCTTATTAAGCGTACCTTTTGTTGTTGCCGGTTATACTACCGGCAGATAAATTACTATTATGTCAAATATAACACAGGTTGTTAACACTGATAAGAGCCTGAAAACATTAAAGAAAGGTGTGCATTCTTCGGATCTTGACCAGTTATTAAGCAGTACCGGTCCTTTTACCTTCTTTGCCCCTTCCGATATTGCGTTTGAAAAACTGGAAAAGGGTCTCATGGACAATCTCCTGGAGCCACAAAATAAGCTGAAACTGACCGATTTAATGAATAATCATATAGTGAGCGGAATAGTACCTTTCAAAAATCTGAAAGACGGGGATAGTCTGACAACAATAAACGGTAACCAGCTAATAGTGGAAATAAAGAACGGCAAAGTAAATGTGGGTGGCGCCGGCATCCTTTTGCGTGATGCTAAAATATCTAATGGGATAATGTATGCTACAGATGTTGTATTTGTAAAATAACAACGTTGTTTTAAAAAATTACAGGCCTGTAAACTATTTGTTTACGGGCTTTGTTTTGCGCCATAGGCATATCAACTTGCCGGTTTCTGGTAATTAAATTACATTTAACCATGGCCATAATAATTGCAATAACCTTATTAATAATACTGGGAGTATATTTCATGCTTCGCAGAAAAAGCAGGAATAAACCTGCGGAAGATACTTACAGGGCAATTCTAAACGAACATATTGAATATTATCAGAAACTGGATGATACAGGTAAAGCCAGATTTGAGAAATTGGTAAAGGAGTTCCTGAAAGCTACCCGTATTGAGGGGGTAGGGACGGAAATAACTGATGTAGACAGGGTAATGGTCGCTTCCGGAGCAGTCATTCCCATTTTTGGCTTCCCCAGCTGGAGATACAACAACCTGACGAATGTGATCCTGTACCCTGATACTTTCAATCATGAATACCAGTTTGAAGGTGGGGACAGGAATATCCTGGGCATGGTAGGTTCCGGTTATATGAACGGACAAATGCTTTTATCAAGGGCTGCATTGATAAAAGGCTTTTCCCCATCGTCAGGTAAGGAGAATACCGCTATCCATGAATTCGTTCACTTACTGGATATGTCGGACGGTGCAACAGATGGTATACCGGAAAACCTGATGAAACATGAATACACCATTCCCTGGCTTAAAATGATACACCACGAAATGCAACGTATAGAAGCAGGGCATTCGGATATCAATCCTTATGCTTTGACCAGCGAAGCAGAATTCCTGGCGGTAGCTTCTGAATACTTCTTTCAGAAACCCGGAGAATTAAAACAGCACCATCCCGAAATGTATGAGCAACTGAGCCGGATATTCGGGCAAACGCCTTCAGATTCCTGAAAAGTACAAATACAATGGTATCTTAGTACGATAGTAACTTAATCTTAAGAAGAGGTGTACAGACTATTTATTGCATTATTTTTTACAGGAACATTGGCACATGCCCAGGATCTCACTCACTATGTGCAACCCATGGCAGGGACGGCCGCGGCTGCTACTAAGTCTGCATTGAAGCATGGGGATGGTTTTGAGTTATATGCCAATACGATGCCGGCAGTGACGATGCCCTTCGGTATGACGCAATGGACCCCGCAAACCCAGATGGGTGAAAAGAAATGCAGAACGCCTTATTATTATAGAGACACACTATTCAATGGCATAAGGGGCTCTCACTGGCTGAGCGGTTCCTGCACACAGGATTATGGCAGTGTTACCGTAATGCCGGTAACAGGTGCGCTTAAAACGGCTGATTATAACGTCCGCTTTAAACATACGGATGAAAAGTCAACCCCATTCGGATACCGTATAAACCTGCGGGAGGAGCAGGTGGAAGTGGCTGTTACATCAACTCCACGTTGCGGCCTTATGGAGTTCAAAATGGATAAAGCGGATAGCTTGTACCTGCTGATAACACCGAACAGTGATTACCATGAAGGCTTCATTAAAATAGATACGGAGAAGGGAGAGGTATATGGTTATAACCCCGTTCACCGTATTTACCAGGGATGGGGTAAACAGGCAGGCTTTAGTGGTTACTTTGTGATCCGGTTTGAAAAAGAGATCGATAGCAAAGGTACTTTTGCGATGAGTAAAATATTCAGTACAGATAGCATCAGCAATCAACCTGGTATAGGTGCTTATGTGGGATTTAAAATGGATAAAGGAGAACATCTCACCATCCGTATAGGTACCTCATTCACAGGTATAGAAGGTGCCAGGAAAAACCTTGCAGCAGAAGTGGGAACGACAGATTTTACTGCTGCATTAGCTGCCTGTAAGGCCGTCTGGCAAAAGACATTGAGCCAGATTAAGGTAGAGACGGATAACGAGCAGGATAAGGAGATCTTCTATACCTCTTACTACCATGCTATGCAGCAACCACGCTTATTCAATGATGTGGATGGCCTGTATCCGGTGTTCGCTTCGGATTACCAGTATGCTACGCTGGCACACGGGAATTATTACGATGATTTCTCTATGTGGGATATATACAGGGCACAGATACCGTTGTTCGAAATACTGCATCCGCCGTTTATTAATAATCTCGTACAGTCGCTTATTCTTAAAGGTAAACAAGGGGGTTGGATGCCCATATTTCCCTGCTGGAACAGTTATACTTCAGAGATGATAGGAGATCACGCTGCTTCAGTGATCAGTTCTGCTTACCTGAAAGGGATACGTAATTATAATGTGAATGAAGCCTATGAGATATTAAGACGTAACGCTTTCAGTACGCCTGTCAATAAAATGGATTATGTGGAAGGGAAGGGCAGGAGAGCGTTGGAGAGTTACCTTAAATACCATTACATCCCGCTGGAAGACAGCGTAAAGGATGCCTTTCATAAACAGGAACAGGTAAGTCGTACGCTGGAATACGCTTATGATGATTATGCGCTGGCACAGTTTGCCAAAGTGCTGGAGAAAACGACCGACTATCAACTGCTTATCAAAAGGGCGGGTTATTACGCGAATGTATTTGACGGGAAAACAGGTATGGTGAGAGGCCGTCATGCAGATGGCAGCTGGATAACTCCCTATCATCCTGATGAAAGGGAAAGTTATATCACGGAGGGTACAGCAAGGCAATACACCTTTTACGTACCGCATGATGTAAGTGGATTGAGCCAGTTAATGGGTGGCAGCCGGAAACTGGAATCCTCACTGGACAGTTTGTTCATTAAAAAGGAATACTGGCATGGTAATGAGCCCGGGCACCAGATACCTTTCATGTACAACTATACTGCATCTCCCTGGAAAACACAGGAACAGGTGCGTAAGATCTTATCAGAAGAATACAGCAATGGACCAGGGGGCCTAGGCGGTAATGATGATGCGGGGCAGATGTCTGCCTGGTATATGTTTGCCTCTATGGGCTTTTATCCCGTGAATCCTGTTGCAGGTGAATACCTGTTGAGTGCTCCTCTATTTACGCATGTATCAGTGAGTTTACCAGGAGACAGGACTTTTGAGATTATTTGCCATAAGACCAGTAAAACGGCTAAATATGTTCATAAGGCTACGTGGAACGGAGTATTACAGGCGGATAATTTTATCACTTACAGCAACATCATGCATGGTGGTAAACTGGAGTTATATTTACAGGATACTCCTGATAAAATATGGGGAAGCAAGCCAGCCAATCAACCAAAGGGGATGACCAAATAATAATATGAGAATGTTTAAGTATCTGCTGCTGATTTTTTTGTGTAATACTGCTGTATCGCAGGTAAAGACGCCATCTGTTTTTAATATTACAGATTATGGCGCTGTAGGTGATGGTCATACAGATAATGCCATTGCTATTCAAAAAGCTATTGATGCATGTAACGCTGCTGCTGGTGGAAAGGTCGTAGTCCCATCAGGCGTGTTTATGACGGGGCCATTTGAATTGAAATCATATATCACATTGGAAGTGGAAAACGGGGCCAGGTTACTAGCCAGTCCGGATGAACATATATATACCAAAAGCGCTTTCAAAGAAAACAAAGGAGAGGGTACTTTATGGATCAGCGGACAAAACCCGGAGAATGTCACCATCTGTGGAGCAGGTACGATTGATGGTAATGGCATTTCATTTATGGGTAAAGAGCTGGACGATTCCTATGAACTGAAGCCTTTCAATATTATTGATCCACGCCCTCATTTACTGACGATCACCGGCGGTAAGAACATCCGTATCCGCGATCTCAAAATCTGTAACTCTGCTTACTGGACAGTCCATTTAATAGGCTGCAATGATGTGGCCATTGACAACCTTACGTTATTAAACAGTCTGAAAATACGGAACAGTGACGGTATTGATATTGATCACAGCAAAAATGTGCACATCAGTAACAGTTATATAGAATCCGGGGATGATTGTATCTGCCTGAAGAACCGCCGTGAGTTTGAAGAATATGGCACCTGTGAAAACATAGCAGTGACCAACTGTACGATGACCTCACGCTCATGTGCCATAAAGATAGGATCAGAGAATATGGACAGTATACAGCGTGTGGTATTTAACAACTGTATTATCACCAAAGCAAACCGGGGCATTGGTATCCAGAACAGGGACGAGGGTACGGTAACCGATGTGATCTTCTCCAACATCATTGTTGATTCACATCTGTTTTCAGATGTATGGTGGGGCAAAGCAGAACCTATTTATATAACGGCATACCGCCGCGCAACGGCTAATAATAAAGATGCCGGCTGGCGTTTACCCAAAGGTGTAAAAGAGGGCAAGGTAGGCAGGGTAAGCAATATCTATTTTAACAATATACAATGCCGTAGCGAGAATGGTATTTATGTAAGCGCTGAATCGGCAGACAAAATAAGTAACATTCATTTTAACAATATTGATGTTGATGTTACCAAGACTACTACCATACCGGGTGGCAGTTACGACAGACGGCCAAGCAATGCGTCACCTTTCGTAACAGGCAGTACAGCTGCTTTTTACCTGGATCATGCAACTGATATCAGCATTCACAATTGTTCGGTAAAATGGGGCAGTAATCCGCCTGCTTACTATACACATGTGCTGGAAGCCTACAAAGTAGAAGGGCTGAAGGTTAACCAGCTGGAGGGGCATGCTGCTTTCCCCGGAAAGGTAAAAGATCAGGTGATAGGAGATGGGAGGCAGGATAAATAGGCATGGAAAAACTACTTAAGTAAAGGGCGTGGATCAAATATCACTTTCAGTAGTTTTACTTTCCCATCTTCCACAGTATACCATCCGCAACCAAATATGGTTGTACCGGACATATCAAGATCGTAGAGCAGGCAAACATCATTACCCTCTACAAAGACCTTTTTAATATCATATTTCAGCTTCATTTTCTCCATGTCATGAAAATAGGCCTCTGCACCGTCCCGGGTGCCTAAAACACCATCAAACCGCATGTCTGGCATAGCATATGTCCTCGCCAGCTGGAAATCTTCCTTATTGATGGCGTCGATTAAAGCAAGCACAACTTCTTTGGCTGTTCCTACAGAATAGATTGTCATATAGCATTGTTTTAATAATAACGGATTAAAAATCATGCCAGCGGATAAATGGGTAATATCTCAGTTTAATCTTCGCGCCAGATGTTGGTAATTAAAACAGTACCTTATCTGACGTGACTATCAGGTGAAGTTAAATTGAAAAACAAATCGAGAACCCATATTCTAAAGCGAAATCAGGGAACTAAACAGTCAGATGCAGTGTATTTATTAACAGCATCTGGCAAGTCATAATATTCAACTGAGACACTACCGATAAATGGTATAGTTGTATAATGGTTAAATTTGTCTAATTTAAAGGCAGAACGGACTAATTATGAAACAAGTAAAAGTTTACCCTGCAGCTATCACTATCTTCGGGGCTAAAGGGGATCTGACGAAACGTAAGCTTATTCCTGCATTGTACAATCTCTTTACAGATCATCATCTTCCACCGGTATTCAATATTTATTGCGTTGATTTTCTGGAAGTTGATGAAAATGAGTTCAGAAAAGACATGCTGGCTGGTATCAATGAATTCAGCCGTAACGGAACCGCCGATGAAGCGAAGTGGAATGAGTTTGCCGCAAGGCTGTTTTATGTGCAGGGAGACTTCCTCAAAAAGGAGACCTATACCTCTCTGGATGAAAAATTAAAAGCCTTCGAAAAGCAAAATGAACAGAACAGCACCCGTATCTTTTACTTCGCTACTGCTCCCCGCTTTATCGAGATTATCTCAGAAGCATTATATAAGAATAACCTTTGCAACCGCGAAGCGCTGGACCGTATCGTAATAGAAAAACCATTCGGTACCGATCTGGACTCGGCTAAGAAACTCAACCGTTTCTTAGGTAAACGTTTCTCGGAAAAGCAGATTTACAGGATAGATCATTACCTGGGCAAGGAAGCTGTCCAGAATATTATGGCCTTCCGTTTTGCCAACTATGTATTTGAACCTTTATGGAACAGGAAATATATAGATCATATCCAGATCAGTGTAACAGAACAGGTAGGCGTGGGTAAACGCGGTGGTTATTATGACAGCAGCGGAGCTTTACGTGATATGATCCAGAATCACCTCTTACAGTTATTATGTATAGTAGGAATGGAATGCCCGAAAGCATATAAATCCGAAGTGATAAGGGATGCCAAAACCAAGGTGATGAAAAGCGTAAAGGCTTACACTACCGCACAGGTATTTAAGAACGTAGTGCGCGGGCAGTATACTGCCGGTAGCATTAACGATACGCCACGGCCCGCATACCGTAAGGAAGAACAGGTACAATCCGGCTCCAATACGGAAACCTTTGTGGCAGCTAAATTATTTATAGATAATGAACGATGGAAAGGGGTGCCTTTCTTCATGCGTACCGGTAAATCCCTGCCTGCACAGTCTTCAGTGATCGTGATACAGTTTAAGGATACTCCTCATAAGATCTTCAAAGATGATATTGTGCCTAACCGCCTTATCATCAGTATACAACCGGAGCTGGAAATCAGTTTGCTGTTTGAAAGTAAGGTACCTGGATTACAGATGAAACTGAAGCCGGTAGATATGGACTTTACCTATAAGGAATCTTATACAGAAACGATCCCCGAAGCATATGAAGCCCTGTTACTGGATGTGCTGCATGGAGATGCTACCCTGTTCATGCGTGCAGACCAGATAGAGGCTGCCTGGAAGGTGGTAATGCCTATTATAGAGGCATGGGAGAAATACCCGGCAAAAGAGCTGCATATGTATAAGGCAGGCAGTTGCGGGCCTACGGCTGCCGGCGCTTTGCTGAAACCATTTGCAAAAGAATGGTATGAGTTACCGTTACATAAAACGGAGAAAGCGATTCCAGATCTTAAGAGCGTACAATAATCAGAAAGGCCGGTTTAAGGACCGGCTTTTTTTAATCCAATACTCAGATTGCTAAAATAAAAGTGGATTTAGCGGATTTCAGAAGAATCCCAGCAAGTGGGCTACAGGCTTGTAATCAGAGATATAATCCATATATAACCCATATATAATCCATATATGAACCATATATAAAGCATACTTCTAGAGATATGCTTTATATATAGGTTGATTTTGCTTTACAAATATATTATTTAAACTTCAGTTATCTGATTGGTATCTTTTTAGGTAGTGTCTCAGTCTGGTCTTCGCGCCAGATGTTGTACAGCATAAAACAGTACCTTATCTGACGTGACTATCAGGTGAAGTTAAACTGGAAAACGGGTCCTGAACCCATATTCCAAAGCGCTACCTCTTTTCCACCTCATGTTAATTTCTTTAGAGTAGCCAAATCTTAGATTATACTTACTTTTATGCGGGAAGAAATTTCAGAGGATGCTACCTGAAAACCGGGAAAAGAAAAGTCCCGAAGAACCCACCAGCGCTCCAGTTTCCGTTAGTGGGAATTATTGATCATGTACTGTTTATCCCTTCAGGAAATTCCTGTTATAACAGCTATTATTGCATCGCATGCATACTATAAATGATGTTCATCAGCAATTTGCTGAATATTTCGATATACCGGTGTTAAAGCCTTACGCATATCTGCTGTCTAAAAAGATCAGCGAAGGGCATATCTGTCTGCACCTGGATAAACTGACCGAGTTACCGCCCTATTGCGGGGATATGGCACCAGGCAGCGAACCTTTGCAGGCAGTTCCGCTTGTTGCCCGTAATGGCAACGATCAGCAACCTTTTGTACTTTACCAGGACCGCCTCTATCTGCAACGTTATTTCCGCTATGAAACAACGTTCTTAAAACGCATCCATCAGTTCCTGGAAACTGAGAAGGAACAATTGGCGCAAAGACTGGCCGTACTCGAAACACACCGGGAACTGATCACCAGCCTCTTTGCATCAGACGATCCTATAGATGAAAATACACCTGCCGACTGGCAACTGGCTGCAGCCATTACCGGTGTGCTGAATAACTTTACCATTATCACAGGAGGGCCTGGTACCGGGAAAACAACCACCGTTGCCAAAATACTGGCCATCCTGTACAATATTGCGCCTTCGCTGAGAGTAGCATTGGCTGCTCCTACAGGGAAAGCCGCTGCACGTATGGCGGAAAGTTTGCGCAATACTAAACTGCCCGTAGCGCCTTCTTTAACAGAGAAGCTGCAAAGCCTCAGCCCCAGTACTATTCACCGCCTGCTTAAATCTAAAAAGGATAGTCCCTATTTCCATCATAATGCGGAGAACCCGCTCAACTATGATGTAGTAATAGTAGATGAATCTTCCATGATAGACATCGCGCTGTTTGCAAAACTATTGGATGCCATAGGGCCGGATACAAGATTGATTTTATTGGGAGATAAGGACCAGCTGGCATCTGTGGAAGCGGGTAGTTTGTTCGGGGACCTCTGCCAGGCGCAGGAAACACTCAATCTCTTTTCTGCCGGCAGATTAACACTCATCAATTCATTTATTACAGATAACAGGAAGAATATTCCGGATAGTCACATCAGTGAAGATACTCATCCTTTATTTCAGCACCTGGTAGAATTACGTCGCAGTCATCGTTTTACAGGGCATAAAGGAATTGGTAAATTCAGTAAAGCGATTATCAGGAATGATCAGGCTGCATTAAAAGAATTCCTGCATACCAATAACGATGAACAGGTAGTGATTGATCCTTCTTACAGTAAAGAACTGTTTGAAGAATTTGTATCGGGTTATGAAGCGTTTATCAGAGAGACGGATGTTAAAGAGGCCCTGCATAAAATGAATGCCTTACGTGTACTGTGTGCGGTGAGGGAAGGAGAACAGGGATTGTATGCCATCAATAAAATGATTGAAAAATACCTGCATGATAAAAAACTGCTTAAAATAAATGCGGAGTTTTATGAGAACAGGCCCATCATTCTTACCCGTAACTACTATGAACATAATCTGTTCAATGGAGATACCGGTATCATTCGCCCCGATGAGAACGGGGTACTGATGGCCTGGTTCGAAGATGGCTCCGGCGATTTAAGAGCCGTACTTCCTGGTTATTTAACGGAAGCAGAAACAGTATTTGCCATGACCATTCATAAAAGTCAGGGTTCTGAATTTAATAAGGTACTGGTTGTGCTGCCCGCTATCACCAATGTAGCATTACTGACCCGCGAACTGTTGTATACAGCCGTAACCAGGGCAAGGACGATGGTATACGTACAATCCTCCGAAGAAGTATTATTACAGGCCGTGGAGCATTCCGTAGAAAGAGCTTCCGGCATCGCTAATCGTTTTGTAGAAGACTGATATATCCATTATGGCATTATTTTTAAAGGTTTCGAATTCACTGGAGAGCTTGTCGCAGGGCTTATCATTAAGTCTGCACGAATCGCAGAACAGCGTATTCGAACCGCACCTGATAGTGACACAAACAGAAGGGATGAACAACTGGCTGAAGCTACAGATAGCTTCACATCTGGGTATTGCCGCCAATTGCCGTTTCCTCAAACCAAATGATCTCATTCACCAGCTGTATTACCTGCTGGGAGGACGTTATACGGAAATACTTTCTGCACAGAACCTTACCTGGCTGTTATTTAAACTGCTGGGAGAAAATGATTTTACAGAGAAGTTTCCAGCCATCGCGGATTACTATCTGAATAATCAATCCGATAAAGACCTGAAGAGAATGAGCCTTGCAAAAAAGGCAGCGGATTTGTTTGACCAGTACCAGGTATACCGCCCGGAAATGATCCGTGAATGGAATACGAAATCATTAAAAGAAGTAGGGAAAGACGACTGGCAGGAATACCTGTGGATAAAAGCTAAAATTGTTTCTGATAACAGCCTGCCTGATAAAACAATTATTGGTCAGCATATCCTGGAAGCATTAAAGAATCCTGATCAGCGGGATGCTTTATCCAACAGGATCAAAGCTATTCATCTCTTCGGTATATCCATCATCACAGCTTATCATGTAAAGATCCTCTATGATCTTTCTGAATATGTAGACGTTTATTTTCATATCATCAACCCTTCTCCTGCTACGTTCTGGTTCGAGGACAGGAGTGAAAAACAACTGGCCCGCTGGAGACAAAAAGGTAAGGACATTGAAGCACAGGTAACCGGTAATCCATTGGTAGCAGGTTGGGGAAGAGTAGTGCAGGATACTTTCGGGCTGTTCTTTAAACACGACGAATTTATCAATGCCTATGATGATAGTGAACTGGTACCACCGGAAGCAGATACCCTGCTGCACAAAATACAGGACGATATATTTAACAGTGCTACCACCAACCGTAACAGGATCAGTGCAGCAGACCTGAATGATGGCTCTATTACTATCAATGCCTGTTACACTATAGCCAGGGAAGTAGAAGTATTGTACAACTACCTCGTATACCTCATCGATAAAAAGAAAGAACATCTTTCTCCACGCGATATAGTGGTAATGGTGAGTGATATCGATGCCTATGGGCCTTACATCAAAGCAGTGTTTAACAATGCTCCCTATAAATTCCGTTATACGATAGCAGATGAAAGTTATGCAGACAGCGATAATCTGTTCAATGCACTGCATGCTGTACTGCATATGAATGAAGATAATTTCAAGGCGGAAGAAGTATTGCAGTTACTGGACTTCTCCTATATCCGTAAACGTTTTAATATTAATGATGTTCCGCTGATACGCAGCGTTGTAGATGCTGCCAATATCCGCTTTGGTATGGAAGGCGATAAAGAAGATGAGACCTTCCTGGTAAGCTGGAAATATGGTATCAAACGCATTATGTACGGTATCTGTATGAGTGGGGGAGAAGAGTACGGAGAAGGGGCAGACAGCTTCTTTCCGCTGGATATACTGGAAGGAAGTGCCAGTCAGGAAGTAATCCGTTTCTGTCATTTTGTACAGGTGCTGATGCAGGTAGTGGAAGAACAAAAGCACGGGCGCTCTATCACAGAATGGGTCACTTACATCGAAGGGGTGCTGCACAGCATGGTATACGAGCCGGAAGAAGATACGGACGAAGATTATAATACACTGATGCAGCAGCTGTCTGATTACAACCTGCTGAATGAATATATGAGCGATACTGTTGGCTTTGATGTATTCGGACATAGCTTCCTGGATACGCTGACAGGAAATACACGTTCCGGGCTGTTCGTCAACGGGGGCATTACCTTTTGTTCTCTAATCCCTATGCGTAGTATCCCGTTTAAGGTAGTAGCGATGCTGGGACTGAACTATGATAAGTTCCCGCGTAAGGAACATCCTACAGGGTTCAACCTGATGGAAAGGGATAAACAAAGAGGAGACAGAAATGTAAAGGAGAATGATAAACACCTTTTCCTGGAAACGATCCTGTCTGCCAGGGAATACCTGTACATCAGTTATGTAGGCGCCAAAGATAATACCAGTATACCTCCATCCGCATTGGTAGATGAGCTGATAGATTATGTAGAATCCGGTACAGATAATCCCGAAAGTGTGCGGCAGAAGCTGGTGACGTTGCATCCTTTGCAGGGATTCAGTATGAAATACAGTAAGGGTAATGCGCGTCTGTATAACTACCTGAACGCCTCCCTCGCGGGGGGGAAGAAGGTGACGCAAAAAGGAAAAGTAATAGAGCCTTTTGGATTTGAAGAAATAGTACTGGACGATCTGCCCCGCTTTTTCAGAAATCCTTTTAAAGCATATTACAACAAGGTACTGGGGATTTATTATAATGATGCCCAGGTATTATTAAGGGATACCGAAATATTCGATCTTAACAGCCTGCAACAATGGGAGTTAAAGAACCGCCTGCTGCCTATGAACCCCGAAGATATCAGGGATTTGAAAACAAAGCTGCTTAAAACCGGCAATCTGCCGCTGAAAAACATGGCAGACGTATCGCTGGCCCTGGTAGAAGAAATGATAGAACCGGTGCGGGACCTTTACGAAAGTGCTGTACAAGGCGCTGAAGAACAGATCGTTCCCATTGAACTAACAATAGACGGAAGTGTAATAAAGGGAGTGATCGGTTCCGTGTTTAATGATAAGCTCGTACAGGTCTCCTGGTCAAAATCAGAAACAAAATATCTGATAGAGGCGTATATTCGTTATCTGGCAGGCGTAGCCGCCGGGGTTGTGAAAGGAATGTTCTTTATCTCCGCAAGTAAAAAAGAAGCTGTCTTTGATGCAATGCCATTGACACAGACTACCGCTACAGAACGGCTTACACAGATCGTTAAAGCATATAAAACAGGTATGGAAAGGATCGCACCTTTTTACCCCGACTTTGATATTGTTCCGGCTAAAGTAGCAGAGCTGGATTTTGAGAAGTTTACCAAAACAGTAGAAGGTAAGCTCACTGCAAAACCAGACCCATACATTACGCTGGAATATAAAAATGGGTTCTTCTCCCATGAATCCGTGCTGGAAGGATACAAGGCCATTTGTGAATTAGTGATAGTGCCGCTGGAAGAATTACTGCCAGGTTATTTTGATTAAAAAGAATGAATGACGGAAAAGAATAAATACCGCGAGTTTAATGCTGCTACGGTGGAACTGCAAGGCAGTAACCTCATCGAAGCCAGCGCGGGTACAGGTAAAACTTACTCCATCGCTATTCTTTTACTACGGCTGATACTGGAAAAAAAGCTGTCTGTAAAGGAAATTCTGATGGTAACTTTTACCAAAGCTGCCGTTGCGGAATTACAGGAACGTATCCGTCTCTTTATCCGCAATGCGTATAAAGCCAGTATCGGGAAAGAGATCAAAGATGATAATATTAAAAAACTGGTACAACAGGCTGTTGATAACAGTGACAAAGCTACCGTACGCCAGCAGCTGAAAGATGCGGTACTGTTGCTGGATGAAGCTGCTGTATTAACTATTCATAGCTTTTGTCAGCAGACACTTAACGAGTTTGCTTTTGAAACCGATCAGCTGTTTGGTGCGGAAATGATCCAGGATGTAAAACCCCTGGTGCGCGAAGAAGTACAGAAGTTCTGGAGAAAACATGTAACCACCATTCATACAAAGCTGTTGAAGAAACTCTGGGAACAGGGCTTACGCATGGAGAAGATGAGTGAGGCGCTGGACGTTCACTTAAGTGGTAAGAAATACCTGGGCTACGATGATAACAGCACTTATACCATGACAGCCGCTGAGCAGGCGAAATGGGAACAGGAGCTGGACGCACTGGAACAGAAGGAAACAGCAATGAAGGCTGCCCTTGTGCAGTATGTAACAGATAACGCCACAGAAATTACAGCGTATAGCCAGAAGAATAAACATGCACTTACAAAGGCAGTACCATTATTGGCTTCGCCTCAGAAATTCATCAGGTTCATAACTGAAAAAAGAGATACGAAGTTTGTTGCTGATGTATATAAAGATCTCTTAGGAAAACTGGAGGACATAGAACAGGTGGCAGAAGAAGGCAGGAAAGTGACAGAAGTCATTAACCGCCGTCTGCACTGCTTCGCTATTAAAGAAGTATCTGCCGGCGTAAATGAATTTAAGAAACGTAATAACCTGTTAAGCTACGACGATATGATCGTGAACCTGCATGCTGCATTGGTAGGTAGGGACAATCCGGCATTATCTGCCGCTTTACAGAATAAATACAAAGCTGTTTTCGTGGATGAGTTCCAGGATACAGACCGTTTACAATATGAGATCTTTGAGAAAGCCTTTGGCGAAAACACGGTTCTGTTTTACATCGGCGATCCCAAACAAAGTATTTACGCCTGGCGTAAAGCAGATATCTTTACTTATTTCAAAGCAAGGCAAAAAGTAGAGCATGTATACAGCATGAATAAGAACTACCGTTCTTCTTCTTCCTTTATCGGCGCTATGAACAGGTTCTTTCTGCCCAGTGAAGGGTTCGATACTTTTCACTTTGGTGGCGAACAGAATGCCATTGATTATATTCATGTAGAAAGTCCGGAGAACAATAATAAAGGATTTCTTTTTAAGAATAATGAGGCAGATATACCCATCTCCATCTTCCAGTTTTCCAACAACAAAACACTGAGCAAAGGCATTGCTTTACAGATAGCAGATCTTTTGCAAAACAACGCTTACAGCATTGGTGAGCAGCCCGGACAAAGAAAGGTTACGCCTGCTGATATTGGTATCCTGGTGCGTACGGGACAACAGGGACGGGACGTAAAAGCACAGTTATCCTTATTAGGTATTCCTGCGGTGACGATTGATGATTCAAAAGTGTTACAATCAGAACAGGCCAGGCAATTGCTGTACATCATGGAAGCAATGGCTGCCCCCGATCGCTCTTCTATCAATCGTGCCATGCTTTCTTCCTTAACCGGATTAAACATGGAATCCATCCTGATACTGGATGATGAGGCTGCCCTGCAACTCTTTACCAATTATAAAAACCGCTGGCAGAAGGACGGGATTTACACCGCGCTGATGGATTTCGTTGCTGACTTTGGTATCAGGAATGTTCTGTCACAGGCATATACAGAAAACGGTGAACGAATTATCTCCAACTTCTTCCAGCTGATAGAGCTGGTACACCAGGTGCAGAGCCGGAGGAATTTCTCTATGGCAGAACTCATTTCATGGGTAAAGCGTGGTATTGATGGGATGGCCACGGAAGGGGATGAATACGAGCAACGTGTAGAAAGTGATGAAGAGGCGGTAAAGATCGTGACTATCCATAAAAGCAAAGGACTGGAATATAATATAGTGATGGCGCCTTATCTCGACTTCGTCGAGAATACGGCAATAGAATTCATCAGCTTCCGTGATCCCGATACCGGTGATTACCTGGGCGCCGAAAGAATACGTTTATCAGAAGAACAGGTGGAGGTACAGCGGCAACAAACAGAACAGGAGAACCGCCGTTTACTGTATGTAGCTATCACCCGCGCCGTATATAAATGTTATATCTTCAGAAATACATCGGGTTATAACAAAGCATCTACGCTCGCTACTTTCCTGGGAGCAATGAATACAACAGAACCCGGACTGATAAAGATAGAAGAGGCACCACCTGCAGTAGCGCCTGAAGGATATAAAAGAGAGAAGATCCCGCCGATGGTAGCGCCTGCCCCTGTAAACTTTACCTTGTTACAGGCCAACTGGCGCAAGATGAGTTATACCATGCTGGCGGCAAAACACGATAAGCTGCCTTTAGGGCGTGCTACGCAACAGGAAGACGCCTACGATACCTTTATCTTTTATACGCTCAAACGCGGGGCTAAAACAGGGAATTTACTGCATTATATCTTCGAGAGTGTCAGCTTCTCTGATAATACCCGCTGGGATAAAGTACTGAATGAGGCGATCAGGCGTTTCCTGCCGGGTCAGCAGGAGCAGTATTTACCTATGTTGCGACAGTTATTACAACATGTATTTAACACCACTATACAGGTGAACGGAGACGAGTTCCCTTTATCTGCCGTAGCATGGTACAAATGTATAGCGGAGTTTGAATTTGATTTCCCTATAGGATTATTCTCTCCGGATGTATTGAATGGCTTATCCGATGCAAATATGGATATTGCAGCCAGGAGATTCAGCGAGCATGAACTGGAAGGGATCATGAACGGGAAAATGGACTTGTTCTTTGAACATAAAGGGAAGTATTATATCCTCGACTGGAAATCCAACTACCTCGGTAATACATTACCGGAATATGCACCCGAAGTATTAACAGCAGCAATGAATGAAAGCAATTATCATCTGCAATATCTCATTTATACCGTAGCGGCGAAGAAATACCTGCAAACACGTTTACCCAACTTCAACTACGAAAAACAATTCGGAGGAGTCATCTATCTTTTTGTAAGAGGAATGAGGAATAATAGTGATACAGGGATCTTTACCTGTAAGCCTCCTTTATCTAAAATACGACGCCTGGAAAATATTTTATCGGACCTGGATTAAAACAGGAGGGGGTGACTAAAAAGGTCACCCATCTTTCATATCAGGCATACCATTTTCCGGTATAATAATTTCACGTATATTTTAATAAATTGATAATCAGTAGCAGAAAAGCATCGAAATATTAGTGACTACTGATAACCTATTGATACTCTGTCCTTTCAGGTATATAACCCCTATATAACAGGTATATAAGCTGTACCTATATAGATAGGGCTTATATACCTGTTATATAGAAGTTTAGTAAGAATCACAGGAAGTTTACAACAACGTTTACCTTCTTCCTGAGTTGTTTAAACGTTAGTACATAGATGGAGCTTATTGAATAGTAGTGTTCACTGCTTTCAGGTTAGTACAGCCTGTCAAATAAGGGGGCCTTTTTAGTGATCCCTCCGTGTTTGTAGCCCTGTTTATTACTTCTTTCTCCAATGGAACAGCATCACCTACCATAGGCCCATTCGGAGCCAGCTCACTTCCTTCTTTCCTGGATTTAAAGATCGGCCAGAGAAACTGTGCATACCACTCTTCCTGTTTGTAATGTTTGATACCATATCCGCTGGGATATTGGCGGGTAATGATGCCTGTCCCGAAAATAACATCCCATAAGAAAAACATGTTACCAAAATTACCTTTATAATGTCCTACGCCATCATCATCGCTATCCGCATGATGTGCATGATGGGTAGCAGGTGTAGAGATCAATCTTTCCAGTACCCATCCGACCGGCTTTAACCACTTATTTGTATAAAAAGGCTTATCCCATTTAATACTGGAATGTGCACCGGTTGTAATCAGTGCTTTTATCCCTGTTACAAATAACACAGGGTAACCTAATCCAAGATATACAAGTGTAGTGGTTAAATAAATCTGAGAGAAGAAAATAGTATAGATGATGTTCTGCCTGCTGGCCATCGCCATACCCATATAAGGAGCAGAGTGATGGGTACGGTGGAAACGCCACAACCAGGGTAACTGGTGGTGTAAACGGTGATACCAGTACTGTGTAAGATCATCGCCTACCGCAATGATAGCAAATCCCCACCAGAAAGGTACCCATGCAAAAACATTTTTAGCATGGGGCAAAAAGGTAGGTAACAGTAATAGTCCTGCGTAAGCAATAAATGGCTTTACCACAATTTTAGGAACAACAAAACAAACGATATCCAGGATCCGTTCATTTTTTGTCCAGTGGTTCTCATAGAGGCCGAACGCAAATTCTGCGATGCCTATCAGCAGCATGATTACCGGTAATCCCCAGCCATTGAGATGTGTGAAAATCTGTTCAATATACTGTAGCATACAATCGGATTTAGACGTTTTTGTTTACGGTTGTGGCAGCCATTTTTTTCCAGGGACGCTGTCCTGTTATTTTAAAGGATAATAGCATTAATATTACAGGCAGCGCATATAATACTAAACTGATCAGGACATCCCTGATAATCTTTTGTTGAGTCACTTTATCTGTTTTCATACAAAAGTATTTTATTGTAAAAAGAATTTTTCAACCAGCCATAATGCTCCGCCGATAACAAAGAGCGGAACAAGGAAGATGATAATGCCGATGAGGATTTTTCTTATCAGCAATAGAATATCCTGTAGTACCATGAGCAGTATCATTTAGGTCTTAAAAGAAGAAGTGATTTCCTGGAATTGATAGTCCGTCCTTTAAACAGATCTTCCCAATCTATGAAAGGATAGATGTTATATTTCTTCGCATCTTCCTCAAATAATTGTTTTAATTCTGCTAGTTTTTCGGGGTATTTTTTCGCCAGGTTTACACGTTCATTAAAGTCTTCATTCAGGTTGTAGAGTTCCCATTCGTCTTTGTCGTAATCCCTTGTAACTGCTGGCCTGACAGTGTCTGCATAATCATTCAGATCAAAATAATCCGGATGATGGGCAGCACCTGCTTTCCAGCCATCTTTATAAATGGCCCTTGAACCGAAAATGTAATAGTACTGTTGGGTATGACGGGAAGGTGCATTGGCATTATCAAAAGCATATACCAGTGAAGTTCCCTGTAAGCTATCCTGTTTAATCCCTTTGATAGTTTCAGGAAAAGGAATACCGATGAATTCCAGCGTAGTAGGCAGCAGGTCAATAACATGCCCGTATTGGTTACGGATACCACCTTTATCTTTAATCCCTTTAGGATAAAAAACGATTAAAGGATTGTGTGTGCCACCTTCGGCATTAGCATCCTGTTTCCAGTATTTGAAAGGGGTGTTGGCCGCCTGTGCCCAGCCTATAGGATAGTTGGCATCAGAAGCCGGCGTACCTATTTCTTCCAGGTGCTCTTCATTGTATTTTTCTGCCTGTGCGCGGGTAAGTGTTTTATTCCTTCTGGGAGAGTATTTGTATTCTATTACACCTTCCTGGGTCCCTTCTTTACTTGCGCCATTATCACCAATAACTACAAAGATCAGGGTATTGTCCAGCTGATTGATTTCTTTCAGGTGATTTATCACTCTGCTCACCTGGTAATCGGTGTAAGTCAGGTAAGCGGCATATACCTCAAAGAAACGGGCGTATAATTTCTTCTGACCGGGAGTAAGTGTATTCCATGCAGCTATATTAGGATTACGTTCCGGCAGTTTTGCATAGGCAGGAATGATGCCCAGCTTTTTCTGATTGGCAAATACTTTCTCTCTGAAGGCATCCCACCCATAATCGAACTGCCCTTTGTAAAGGTCTCTCCATTGGTCGGGTACCTGGTGGGGAGCATGTGTGGCACCTGGTGCATAATAGAGGAAGAATGGTTTATCAGGAGCCGCCTTTTTTTGCCTGTCTATGTAGCTGATGGCTTTGTCTGTGATTTGTTCACTCAGGTGTCTGCCATCGGGTATAACATGTGCATTGTCTTCAACGAGTGCAGGTCTGTACTGATCTGTTTCAGAACCCAGGAATCCGAAGAAGTGTTCGAATCCTTTACCGGAAGGCCAGCGGTCGAACGGACCGGCATCTGTGCTATCTTCATCCGGAGTGATACCGTATTTGCCTACTGCAAAAGTATTGTAGCCATCCTGTTGCAGGATCTCTGCAATGGTGCCTTTGCTGGAAGGTATACGTCCATCATATCCGGGAAAACCGGCAGACGAGAAATCGTGTGCAAAGCCTCCCATATGTACGGAGTGCTGATTCCTTCCGGTCAACAAGGCTGCACGGGTAGGTGCACAGATAGCTGTTGTGTGGAAATTGGTGAAGCGAAGACCGTTGTTGGCCAGGCTGTCAAATGTAGGGGTAGGGATGATACCACCAAAAGTACTGCTGGCGCCAAAGCCTACGTCATCTATCAGTATCCAGATAATATTAGGCGCGTTTTTGGGCGGTGCAGGTGGCTCCGGCCACCATTCTTTGGATTCAGCAAAGGTCCTGCCTACTTTACCCTGATAGGGTTCCTGTGCGTATGTGGCGATGCTGCCCGCTAACAGAATGGATATAAAAATCGAACGTTTCATTAGAGTGTTTTATATAAAATGATTGAGAATTATTACCAGCCTGGATTTTGTGTGAGTTCACTATTGATATCCCTTTCAGCCTGAGGGATAGGGAACAGGGTATCTTTCACCGCAGCACCTGTTTTATCAGGGAACTTTTTCAGCGCATCATATAAATAAGTACCCCCTCTGCGGGCTAAATCGAACCAGCGCATCCCTTCCTGTATAAACTCTTTCCTTCTTTCCAGGAATACGGAGTCGCGGAAGTCTGCCTGGTTTAAACCTGTTGTTAAGTCTGCAATACCGGCACGGCTTCTTACCCTGTTAATAGCAGCATAAGCATCTGCTGTAGGAGCGCCATTGATTTCATTCAGTACCTCTGCATCCAGCAATAGAATATCGGCATACCTTATCACCGGGAAATTGATACCGCTTTGAGCCTGGTTGGTAAGTGGTGAAATGGAATAATCAATAAACTTGGCAAACCGTGCGGGTGTAAACGTTACGTATTTTCCTGTAGCGGCATTGTAGAGGCTCGTAAAGAAAGTAACATTCCTGCGCGTATCATTCACTGCAAACAGCTGGTACAAGGTAGAATCAGCAGGCACGTCTCCGGGATATACTGCCGTATTAAAAGAGGAGAAGTCACCACTGCTTAAAGTTTGTGTACTGTTTTTAGCGCCCAGGTTAGTGCCGAACTGCACGGAGAAAATATGTTCTTTCCCGTTTTTGGTAGCCTGCTGAAAAGCGTCTAAATAATTACTGAACAAATCATAGCCATATCCGCCATTAATGACGGTATTTAGTTCTGTCAATGCTTTCGCCCATTCTCTTCTTGTTACGTATACCTTTGCCAGGAGTGCATGTGCAGCACCACTGGTAGCCCTGCCTGTATTAGCACCGGAATAGGTAGCAGGTAATAAGGTAGCATCGGTGAGGTCAGCAATGATCTGTGCATAAATACTGTCTTTAGGCGCTCTTGTTACTTTCTGTTTACTTATATCAATACTGGTAGGATCATGTAAAATTAAAGGAGCATCTCCCCAGAAACGTACAATATTAAAATACAGTAAAGCTCTTATAAATTTGGATTCACGTATCAGGCGACTGCGAAGCGTTGTATCAAAATTGATAGTAGGGATATTGTCTATTGCCACATTAGCCTTGCTGATCCCAAAGTAAAGCTGTTGCCAGTTCTTCCTGATCCTGTCGTTAGCAGGCACATAGGTAGCTGTACCCAGCGCTCTTACGTCTGTATTGGTATTCGAAGGACTGAATATCTGATCATCACTGCCATTACCTGTCATCAGGTTCAGGTTTCTGCCATACATGGGAAAATCCCCGGCAGCATCTGTATTCAGCGTACTGTAAACAGCTGATACCGCAGAGATAGCATCAGATTGTGTTTTATAAAACTGGGATACCGTAATGAGAGAATCAGGATTCTCGTCCAGTTTATTGCAGGATACGAACAGTAATAATAATATCGATAATTTTTTCATCGTGCTAAGTTTTAGAAAGTGATGTTTAAACCAGCCAGGAAGGTTTTAGTGCTTGGATAAGCACCATAGTCTATGCCCTGTTTGGTATTATCACTGTCAAAGAAATTCACTTCAGGATCCAAGCCGGTGTATTTCGTCCAGGTAAGAATATTCTGTGCAGTTACATATAAGCGCAGTTGTTTGATATGTAACTTTTCAAGTGCGTTTCTGGAGAAGGTATACCCCAGCGAAAGGTTCTTCAGTTTTACATAAGAGCCATCTTCTATATACCTGTCTGTTACCTGCGCAACAGGAGCATTGGTAGCTTTCGCTACTGTACCATTGGGATTGGTTGTGCTGTATCTGTCTAACAAAGTAGCAGAAGCATTCAGGGAAAGGGTAGGGATTTCCAGTTTCTGTTGGAGGAAGTTGAATATTTTATTCCCGTAAGAGCCCTGGAAAAGGAAAGTAAGATCGAAGCCTTTATAATTGATAGTATTGGATAAACCAAAGGTAAATTTAGGTTGTGCAGTACCCAGGTTATGTTTATCGGCAGTAGAAATAACACCATTGCCGTCGGTATCTACATATTTTGTATCTCCCACCTGTTGAGATACACCGGTTAAAGTAGGCACACCTTTGGAAACATCTGCGCTGGTCAGTAATCCGTTAGTATTATATCCCCAGAAACTCCCTACGGGTAACCCTACTTTCACTATCACCGGAGATACATATCCGGTGGGCGCTAATGGGAAATAATAATTTGTACCTGCACCAAGGCTCAGTATTTTATTCCTGTTAGCAGCGAAAGTAAGTGTAGTCTTCCAGGAGAGTTGATCATTTTTGATATTATCAGAAGTGATACCCAGTTCAATCCCTTTATTTTCTACGCTACCCACATTTTCCAGTACGCTGGAATAGCCTGTATAAAGAGGGAAAGGTACATTGAGGAGAAGGTCTGTTGTCTTTTTATAATAAGCATCAAATGTTACGTTGATACGACTGCTCAGCAACCCGAAATCTACTCCTGCATTATATTGTGTAGTAGTCTCCCATTTCAGGTCCGGATTGGCGATTTGTGTAGGCGCAATACCTGTTACCAACGCATTATTGAAATAATAGTTGGTAGGAGACAGGGCGGCTAATGAACTGTAAGGCGGTACTTCCGAATTGCCGGTCCTGCCTGCAGATAATCTTAATTTAAGATCGGTTAGTATAGTACCCCATTGTTTGGCAAAGTCTTCTTTACCAGCATTCCAGGATACACCGAGGGAAGGGAAATAACCCCAGCGGTTGTTGGCGCCCAGTTTGGACGAGCCATCCGCACGTAAGGATAATGTAACGTTGTACTTATGCAGATAGGAATAATTCGCTCTTGCCAGGTAAGAATTCAACGAAGACTGATGTGCATCTGAAACAGATAGTACGGCCGTACCTGCATAATTCAGGTTATTGAAAGAAGTAAGGTCGTTAGGGAATTTCTGTGCACTGGCCACTGCAGATTCATCTTTCTGATGCTGCATGGTATAACCTGCCAGCAGGTTTAAAAAATGTTTATTCTCAAACGCATGATCATAAGTAAGTGTATTCTCATTGATCCATGTTGTAGCTGTCAGATTACCCACTGCCGCATATCCACCGGCAGAATAACCTGTAGCGCTGCCGCCGGGAGAACCTGCATAGCTGGGTGAATAATAATTCTGTTTAGTATTGATTAAGTCGGCCCCGCCGGTTACTTTTAAAGTAAGGTCTTTGAACAGTTTATACTCTAAGGAAGCATTGCCCAGTATCCTTCTTAAATAGGTACGGTTAATAGTAGAAGCGATATCCTGTATAGGATTGGTAGGGTTGGCAGAGTAGGGGCTGGTAGTATTATAGGTACCATCCGCATTCTTTATTTTAGCGACCGGCGATACCTGTAACAGGTTGGAGAAAGCGGTATTCTGGAAGTTGATACTGTTGTAGGAATTACCATACAGTTTATCTTCTATAGACTGACTACCAAAAACGTTGGTGGAGATCTTTAAGCGTTCAGAAACACTTCTTTCATAATTTACCCTGGCAGAATATCTTTTAAAACCGGTGTTTAAAATGATTCCGTCCTGGTTAAAGTAGTTACCGGAAACCAGGTACCTGGACTTCTCATCTCCTCCCGAAAACGATAGTTCATGGTTCTGTACCGCAGCTTTACGGATAGCAGCGTTTTGCCAGTCGGACCCTTGTCCCAGTCCTGCCAGTGCGGAATCGCTGTATGTTTTAGGATTGCCGGTACTGGTATTGATATCATTGATAAGAGAACCCCACTGGGTAGCATTCAGTAATTTAAGCGTTTTGCTCACCTGCTGGCTACCCGCATACATGCTGTAGCTTACCTCATCATGTCCTCTTCTGCCTCTTTTTGTGGTGATAATGATCACCCCATTTGCACCCCTGGAGCCATAAATGGCAGTTGCAGAGGCGTCTTTTAATACCTCTATAGACTCAATATCGCTTGGATTGATGGTAGACAGCGCATTTACTCCGCCACCGTTGGAAGCGCCTGTATTTGCATAATCGTTGTTATTGTAGATAATAAAACCATCTATTACATAAAGCGGGGCATTTCCGAAGCTGATAGAGTTACCGCCGCGTACCCTGATGGTAGCGGTACTGCCGGGCTGTCCGGAGCTTTGTGTCACTGCTATACCGGGGACAGTGCCCTGCAGCAGGTTATCAAAAGAAGCAGCAGGTTGTGCCAGTAAGGTTTTGGGTATACTGGCCACGGAGCCGGTGATATCGCTTTTGCGTTGGGTCCCATATCCTACCACAACTACTTCATTCAGCTGACTTTCATTTTCCACCAGTGATATCTGGAGGGGAGAGCTGGTAGCTTCTATTTCCTGTTTCTTATATCCGATATAAACGGCTTCGAGTATATAGGGTAATTTCTGACCGGTTTTGAAAAAGAATTTGCCTTTTGTATCTGTAAGTACCTGGTTCGTTGTCCCTTTAATTCTTACAAGAGCCCCTATGAGCGGGGTTTGTGTTTTGCTGTCAATGACTGTACCGGTAAGTGTTGAATTGATTACCGGATCTGAAACGGATTGTGCTAAAATCGTTGCAGGTGCTATTCCTGATAACCAGGAAACTAGCAAGAGAACTTTTTTCATTAAATTTGTAGTTAGTGATTAGACAATAAGATGCCCTTCGGCGATTTATTTCGCTGATTAGCATTACCAAGCTTGTTTTAATCAGGCCGGAGCTGTTCCCGCAGTTCCGGCCATCTTTTTTTTGCACTCTCTGACTGATTAGGGAGCGCCGCGATTATTCACATTTCTTCTTTCTGATAACATACGTTTGGTTTATCAATAATAAATTGAAAGCAATCTGCTGATTAAGTCTTGATGTGGAAGATGGAATGAATTATTCCGGGAAAAGCATCCCTGTTAACAGCAACAACAACTGTCTGCTGTAGCATTACAGCCGTATTGTTTCTGAGTAATGGTTGATACTTTTTTAGTCATTGATCTGTTATTACAGGGGATGATAAGTTGACTATCTCTATCTGGGTCAAAAATAGAAACTATTTATTAGTCCACCAAATTAATGTACTAATAAATAGTAAAAAATAAATCCTGCTGTTTTACGCTTAGAGGAACATTGTAAAGGCTACCAGGGTAGCGGCCATGAAAGAAACAACTGCTGCGATGTATGTCAGCCTGAATTGTTTTTGAACAATGGGAGTGTCAGTTGATGAGGTTTTGGGCCATGTCATATTATTAATATTTGATACAGCAAGTTTACAGAATCAAATTCTTTCATTGGTTAATGACTGGTTAACAAAATCAAATTACCACGTTTGTGGTATTTATCTGAATGTGCTGATTTTTAGTTATATTCACTGAATGTCAAAATACAAAGATGTAGTTGTTACCCTTTCGAAAAAACATCCTGAGACCAGTGAGCCGGTTGAATCCGGACACACTTATGTTGTTGGTGCATTAGGCGGTAAAAAACGCTGGTATCAAGTAGAGACGGAACAACTCAACAATCTCAAAAACGAAGATTTGCAAAAGGAGCTGTACAAATTGCTTCATCCCCAGACGCACCACTGAGCCGGATAAGCATATCCTTCATCTCTTCACCCCAAGGAGAAATCGTAAGATTTCCCCTTTTTTATTTTTTAGGCACCAGGATATTACTGTCGGTCATCCAGTTTTTCAACAGTTCCGGCCACGCTTTTATCGATTGTAAATTGGACCTATATCCCATATTAAATGCGTGATTCCCGTTCGCAAAAATGTGTGCTTCTACAGGTACTTTCGCTTGTCTGTATCTTTGCAACAGATTAACAACAGGAACAGAACAACATTCATCATCATTTGCTGCAATTAAAAATGCTTTTGGCGCATCTGAAGGAACTACTTCCGGTACACCTAATGGGCCGGGATATACCAGTATCTGGAAGTTTGGTCTGCCATTCAACCGGTCTACAGGATCTTTTGCTGCAGGGTCTCCGGCACCTGGCGCATACACTACCTGCGATACAACTTCTCCACCTGCGGAGAAGCCCCACATACCTATCCGGTTCGGGTCTATACCCCATTCTGCCGCGCGACTACGAACAAAACGAATGGCTCTGTATCCATCCTGTCTTACTTCTTTTTCAAGGCTGTAGGTAGAGTCTTCCCGGAACAACCTGTATTTGAGTATAATAGCAGCAACGCCTATACTATTTAAAAAACGAGCCGGTTCCACACCCTCCGAATTATAGACGAGCAGCCTGAAACCGCCGCCAGGACAGATAACTACAGCGGCCCCGGTCGCTTTCTCTTTAGGTGGAAGATATACCGTTACAGAAGGGTTATGTATGTTTTTTACATAATAATCTTTTGCTATCTCAGGTTCATCTTTACGTTTTTCATATCCAGGCGCGCCGTTCGGCCACAGATGGTACACTGTTGGGGAATCCTGTGCCATGGCCTGCATAAACGGTAATGACAGGAAAGCAAAAAGAAGAGATCTGCATTGCATGTAGGAACTGTTTTAAGTTTGCTTAATATTAATTACTGTTGAAATGATATAAGGAATATCTATCGGGAAAAGATGTAAAACGTTGTCTAAAGTAGTAATTGTAGTTGTGAAATACTAGTGTCATGCATTGATAAATAATAAATTATGCAGCTAAAGATGTGCCTGGAACTATGATAATTGTGTTATAACGCTTAACATTTTTATTATTATTTTAAAAAAAATCAGATCGATTTTCTAAGCATTTATCATACATTCGAGCTTTATTAAATTGTCCCCCCCAAATTAACCATTAACAGACCTTGCTTATATTGGCGAGGTCTTATTTTTTTATACGAGTTTTTATTGAGTAATTCACCCGGAGTATCCTGTTATCAATTCATCCGATAGTACAATTCAAACGCTCTGATATTCCCCTGCATAAATATTTTTTGTGAGTATTTCAGTGATGACATCACGAAATCCTTCCGGGATAGGCGTTTCCGTATATAAATTTAAAAGTATTCCTTTTTGAAAAACAGGCAGGTAACGATTATCTTCCACAATTTGTAACAAATTGTGGTGGCATATGTTTTGTACCCTATTGGCATAATTTTCATATAATGCAAAACGGTACAATGATCCAATACTTTCACTGGTATACGCCAGCTGATGGTAGCTTGTGGAAAACAGTGAAAAATGAAGCGAAACATCTGGCAGAGATGGGGGTGAATGCGGTATGGCTTCCGCCCGCATTCAAGGGCGCCGACGGGGCATTCGGCCATGGGTATGATGTATACGATATGTACGACCTGGGAGAGTTTGATCAGAAAGGGTCTGTAAGGACACGTTTCGGTACCAGGCAGGAATACATAGATGCAATCAATGCCATTCATGATGCAGGCATGCAGGTATACGTGGATATAGTGGCTAATCACCTGATAGGTGCTGATGAAACAGAAAAGATAAAAGTGAGGAAAGTGGACCCTGAAAACCGTAATGAGTTCATCTCTGAGCCTATAGAAATAGAGGCATTCACGAAATTTACTTTTCCGGGCCGTAATGGCCAGCATTCCAACTTTGTATGGGATCACCAATGTTTCTCGGGGATAGATTATGATAATGCCACAAAGGAAACGGCTATCTTCTCTATTTTAAATGAATATGGGGATGGATGGGAAGAAGTGGTTGATACTGAAAAAGGCAACTTCGATTACCTGATGGGAGCAGATGTGGAGTTCCGGAATCCTGCAGTGAGAGAGGAATTCAGGAGATGGGGAGAGTGGTATTATAATGCAGTACATTTTGATGGCTTCCGTTTGGATGCGGTGAAACATATCACTCCGGAATTCTTCAACACCTGGTTAGACCAGATGCGTGAGTATACACAAAAGGAATTATTTGCGGTAGGGGAGTACTGGGCACCTGGTCAGCTGGACCTTCTTTTACGCTATATAGAGGCTACAAATGGCAAAATGTCTTTGTTCGATGCTTCTCTGCATCATAACTTATATGAGGCGTCAAAAGCCGGAAAAGATTACGATTTAAGGACCATCTTCGATGATACCCTGGTTGCAGTGAAGCCTTCACTGGCAGTAACCGTGGTAGATAATCATGATACACAACCGTTACAGGCGCTGGAAGCACCAGTGGAGCCCTGGTTCAAACCGCTGGCATATGCGTTGATCCTGCTGCGCGAGCATGGTTATCCGTGCATCTTTTACCCGGATGTTTATGGTGCGGAGTATACTGATAAAGATCAGGAGATCCGCCTGACAGCGGTGGAGAACATAGATAAGCTCATTTCTGCCCGTGCCGGATTTGCGTATGGGCAGCAGCGCGACTACTTCGACCATGCCAATTGCATTGGCTGGACCCGCGAAGGGGATGGAGAACATCCCGGTTGTGCGGTGGTATTATCCAATGGAGAGGATGGATCCAAACATATGGAGATCGGTAAGCAGTATGCAGGCAAAAAGTTTGTCGATCATTACGGGAAACATGATGCTGAAATAGTGATTGAAGAAGAAGGTTGGGCTACTTTTCCCTGCCGTGCAGGTTCGGTATCTGTATGGGTGATGGCTGAATAAATAAATCAATATACAGGAAAAGCTGGCTATGATCCATCATTGCCAGCTTTTTTTTGTGTATTATATTTACAGCCTCAACCATTTATATGATCATAAAGTTTTTGCTTCCGTTAGTCGTATTGAGCGGGGTGGTATCGGCCCAGGCTCCATTTAAGAATGAACAGCCGGTGTCTCCGGGCCGTGTACTGGCGCTGGACTCCGCTGTTGTTACCCATCATGAAGTAACAATAAAAGGACAGCGTGTACCCTATACAGCTACTGCCGGCAGCATTCCTTTATGGGATGAAGATGGCAAAGCGCTGGCGGGTGTGTTTTACACTTATTACGAGAGAGACGATATTAAGGATAAATCCGGTCGTCCGCTGGTGATCTCTTTTAATGGCGGTCCTGGTACTCCTTCTGTATGGATGGAAATAGGGTATACCGGTCCGAGATTGCTGAATATTGATGAAGAAGGATATCCGGTGCAGCCATTTGGCATGAGAGATAATCCTAATTCAATTCTGGACATAGCGGACATTGTGTACGTAGACCCTGTGAATACGGGGTTTTCCCGCCCGGTGAGCAAAGACGTACCTGCTTCTAAATTCTATGGAGTAAACGCGGATATTAAATATTTGGCGGAATGGATCAATACCTTTGTTACACGTAAGGAGCGTTGGGCATCTCCTAAATTCCTGATCGGTGAAAGTTATGGAACTACCCGTGTTTCAGGATTGGCGCTTGAATTACAGAATGCACAGTGGATGTATCTGAACGGTGTGATCCTCGTATCTCCTACCGAATTGGGTATTGAGCGCAACGGTCCGCTGGCTGCTGCGTTAAAACTACCCTACTTTGCAGCTACTGCCTGGTACCACAAAAAGTTACCTGCTGATCTGCAGCAGAAAGACCTCAACGATGTATTACCTGAAGTAGAGAACTTCACTATCAATGAGCTGATCCCTGCCCTGTCTAAAGGCGGTGCACTGGATGATGCGCAGCGTAAGAGCATTGCAGCAAAAATTGCCCGTTATAGCGGTATCACGGAGCAGGTAGTACAGGAAAACAATCTGGACGTATCCTTCGATCTTTTCTGGAAACAATTGTTACGCGATCAGGGATTTACTATTGGCCGTCTTGATTCCCGTTACAAAGGGATTGATAAAAGAATTGCCGGCGAAAGCCCTGATTATAATGCGGAGCTGACAGCGTGGTTACAGGCATTCACGCCTGCAATTAACATTTATCTCCGGGAAGAACTGAAATACAAAACGGACCTTAAATACAATATGTTTGGTCAGGTTTCGCCATGGGATAATACCAATAACCAGACAGGTGAAAATCTTCGTCAGGCAATCTCTCAGAATCCTTTCTTACATCTGTTGGTACAATCCGGTTATTATGACGGGGCCTGTGATTACTTCAATGCGAAGTACAGCATGTGGCAGTTAGACCCCGGTGGTAAACTTAAAAACCGCCTTAAATGGGAAGGTTACAGGAGCGGGCATATGATGTATTTACGCAAAGATGATCTGGCTGCTGCTACAGAGAATCTCAGGACCTTTATCAGGGAGTCTGTACCTGCAAAAGGACAGCCTGCAAAATATTAGATCTCTTCAGTGAAAAGTCCGTTTATTAACGGATTTTTCATTTGCACATTCATCCATGGACAGAATGTTTGGCTATGGATTGAAATATGTTACTGATTTTAAGGATACTCATTTAGGCCGGATAGGACGTAATTAATTGTTGTATAGCGGTCCGGTTGAGATGTTTTGCCCAGTCAAGAGCAGTTGAGTTGTAGGTATAATCTCTTAACCCCAGATCAGGATTAGCTGATAAAGCCAGCGCAGCAAGCCCCATATCATTTCGTTCTGCTGCCAGATGTAGTAATGTAGCATGTCTTTCTCCGTATTGAAAATTTACCAGTGCCGGATCATTTTTCAATAATGCTGTTGCGCGTTCTTTCCAGCCAAGGTCCCATGCGTCCAATACGGTATAAGCAATACCATGATTTACCAGCCATTCTGCAGAAGCCGGTTGCTGGCAGTGCACAGCCAGCTGCATGAGTGTCATGCCATTGGTTAATGGCTGGTTGAGTAATGAAGTATCTGTATGATCGATAAGATTACCGGTACCGATTGCTTCTGCTATCGCTACCTGTGCCGATGAGGGCGGATTATTAATAAGATTGGATGCTTTTAACCACCAGGTCCATCCATCTCCCAGCCATTCAAAGCCTGCTTTCTCGTACATCCGCCGGCCTGTAGCATTCAATACCGCATAGTGGTATCCTTTCTCTTTTGCAAAGGCACAGGCGGCCAGGACAATTGCTTTACCAATGCCCTGATTCCTTTCATCAGGCACTACTCCAACGTTATAAATACCAGCAACACCGGCAGCAAATAATACCGCACTCTGCGCTACTATCTGCCCGTTAAGAACAGCAATGAACCGTTGTGTACAACCGGGAAAAGCATGTAACACGGCATAGTTTACCCCACTATCTTTCAGGCTGGCATAAGGGAGCTCTTTCACCTGGTAAATAGGGGTGTGACTATCTGTTTTTATTTCCAGATAGGCAGGAACAGGATAATCTGTTTCCATATTCGCCAGGTCAAGTACCATCCATTGAGGACGCCATCCCGGCTGAAAGCCGCGTGCCAGTAATCTTACCCCCAGGTCTGCAGGTTGTGCCGGATCTAACGACCAGCAACCTACACCTTTGGGAGGATGGTTGAGATAATAGCCGATGATCTTATCCAGTGTTGTTCCTGCATTCTCAGCAGTAAGTTCCGGGAATGCGATCATAGATTCATTACGCGAGCCAGCATGTGTCCAACTGACACCATTTACTGTATGTATCTCACCGGCCACGACTTTTGCATTCAGGCAAAATAATTCGCGGTGGTTCAATGCTATCGCATTCAGCAGTTGCTGATGGGTAGCATGCTGCAGTGAGTTATTTTCAGAAGATGGGACCGTACTCATAATAAAATAAATGCGGTCTAAAGATAGGAAATAGACCTATTGCATTTACGTTACACTGGCTTCTGTTGCTGTATGATATTTCTGATCACGAACTCTGTAAGTGCATTCCGGCCCGCGACGCCCAGTTTTCCGGCAATTCTGTAACGGTGATTTTCGATGGTTCGGATGCTCACATTTAATTCTTCAGCCATTTGCTTGGTGCTTTTACCTTCAGCAATCATTTTGATGATCCGGTTTTCAGCTTTACCAAGCCTGTGATATAATGCCTGTTGTGCAGTATTGGGATCAGACAGTGATACAGAACTAACTGCATCAGGAGGACGTACATGATTAAATTTAGCAAAACGGCCAAGGCGCGAACGGATACTCAGTAAGAGGTCCCGCTTCCTGAAAGGCCTTGCGAGGTAATCATCTGCGCCGAGATTCATTGCCATTCTCATTTCCTGTTTATTATCCTTCGTAGTGATAAAGATCAGTGGAATATGATCAAAGCTGGGCTCGTTTCTAAGTGCCATAATAAAGTGATGACCACCGGTTCCTCTGAGGTGAGCGCCACAAATGATCAGATCTGGTTGATATTGCTGGCAGATGATCATTCCCTCTTCTTCTGAGGACGCAGTATAGGTTTCGTATGCTTGTGAAACCAATAGCTGCCTGGTTTGTCTTACAAATACCTGGTCCTCATCTACAAGCAATATTTTATAGACTACAGTATTCATTAAGAATGTGTTTGCAAGTTGAGATACAGGATAAAAAGTCAGCACTAGGAATTAACGGCTCCTGATCGTCTATACTTTGCTTGAAATCTTTTTGGGGCAAGCATTTGGAGAACATAGCAAAAGTTGCCTGAGAATAAGAAAATTGTTTTGTACATTTTTAATTGGTTAATATTAAGTTACTTGCTGTCTGTAAGACTCAAACGCATGACCTGAAATGGTTTTCAGACCAACGCCTGGCTCCCATTAGCTGTTATAGTCAGGCTTTTCAACTTAAGATATGGCGAGAATGGTTTTCTTATGGCGTAAATATGTATGAAATAACGGGTGTGACTGCATCTTAAACTAGTCGCTATCTATAAAATAAGCGTTAGTACTCAAAAACAGGTGTGCATATACTCATTTTAGTAAGGACGGATATGAAAACGGTAGTTCCAACCAGCCTGATTTATCAACTTGCACTTTCAAAATAACAGATTCCTATATCCTAAAATCAATATCTCACATCCCGGTATGTTTTGATGTTTGCAGGACCAAAGCGAAAACTGCATGTTTTCATTGTGTGTTGTCATAGAGGTTTAGATTTCATAGTCATTAATAACCAATTACTTACCGGTCTGCTTTCAAATACTTAAATAAATATAATCCTGTAATACCAGTCATAACTCATTACTAATCATTAATTATATGTTTTATATGTTTCAGTTGGGATCTATGCTATTATAGGGTTTATTAAAATATATTAGTAAAAATACTCATTTATTCAATTCAACAACAGAAATACCTATACCGTTAACAAACAATTTTTACATGGAGAAAACTCTACCTATCAGAGGATATAAGCTGATTATATCCCTGCTTTTGTTGCTATTAGCCTTTAAACCCCCTACCATGGCCACTCCAGAGTGTCCTATCATTACAGGGACATTCCCCTTCGCTAACGGAACGACGATCAATACCGCCTACGATGGCTGGTTCCTGGACGCTACCAAGGTCGTTAGCCCCGGTTATTTCGCCGTAAAATCCAACAGGATCATGGCAGAGAACCTTGGAGGAGAAGGTATCTGGTATTCAAACGTATTCTCTGTAGCTGGTTATACAGACTTCCAGGCAGCCGTGAAGATTACTGCGGAAGGAAATCAGAACAGCTCTGAATATGTAAAGATTTATTACAAAATAAACGGTGGTGCCGAAACACTGCTTGATCAAAGAACGGGTAACTTTGGTACGATTGATTTTACATCGCCGGTGCTGACGGGTAATACCATACAGCTGGTGGTAAAGATTTATGATTATAATAACGGGAGCTCACAGACTTCCAAATACTATATCGAACAATACAGGGTATTCAGAGAGAAAGGCCCCTGTGGAAGTGCTATCTCAGTAACGGCTGCTGCTGGCAACAGTGGTATGCTTACCTGCACAAACCCTTCACTTACTTTATCTGCCAGTTCTACAGCTACAGGTGTTACGTATAGCTGGACAGGCCCAAACAGTTTTACTTCTACTGCACAGAACCCTGTTATTTCAACTGCCGGTACCTACACCGTAGTGGGTACAAGTACCGCCGGTTCCGGTTCTGCTACTGTAGTAGTAACAGAGGATAAGACAGCGCCCGATATTTCTGCTACCGGCGGTTCTCTTGCCTGCTTTACCAGTGTGACGCTGAATGCCAATACATCAGTGGCAAATGCTACTTATAGCTGGACAGGCCCTGGTAGCTTTACCAGTACTGCGAAGAACCCTGTTGTTTCAACTGCAGGTACATATACAGTTACTGTTAAGAACCCGGTAAACGGATGTACGGCTTCGCAATCTGTAACCGTGTCTTCAGGTACAGCTTCCCAGACAGATTTCTGGGTAGAAGACTTTACACTCTCTGACGGTACTACTGTGGATAATGGTGCTACCAGCTGGACGTCTACTAAACCGACTTCCTCTTCCCTTTTTTCTGTATTGAGTAACTCATTCAGAACAAGTGGTACCGGTCTTGCCGATGCAGTCTGGTCTTCTGCTGTGATGAACATCACAGGTAAGACAAACGTGAAAGTATCTGCAGATTGCAGAAGTGCAGTGTTGAATAGTTCCGTAGTAATGAATAGCTCAGGTAGTCTGATGGATTACGTGCGTTTTTATTATAAACTGAATGGTGGTGCAGAAGTATTATTTGCAGAGAAAGACGGGACTATTAACAATCATAGTACTACTTATACCAATGTCTCTTTAAGTGGACTGAGTGGCAACACGCTACAGGTTATAGTGAAAGCAAGGGCTACGGGTACAGATGAATTTTATTTTTTCGATAACGTGAAGATGGCAGGTGTTGATCCTGCTGTTACACTGGCAACTGCTGTCAGCAGAACTGTTACCTGTGCAAATTCTGCACAGATCACTGTTACGCCTAGTGGTACAGTATCTTCTTATGCATGGACAGGTCCTAACGGATTTACTTCTACTGCACAGAACCCTACTGTTACTGCAGGTGGACAATATGTAGTAACGGCTACTTTACCAAGTGGCTGTACTGTGTCTACTTCCGTAACCGTAGCAGAAGATAAAGCCGCACCTGATCTTTCAGCAAGTGGTGGTTCCTTTGGATGTTTATCGAGTATTGTTATCAATGCGAGTTCTTCCATTGCGAATCCTCAATACAGCTGGACAGGCCCCGGTGGTTTTACCAGTACCTTAAAAAATCCTACAGTAAGTACTGCAGGAACATATACTGTTACTGTTACCAATCCTGTCAATGGATGTACTGCTACACAATCAGTGCAGGTAGCGGCGGGTGTTGGTACTCCTTCTGCTTTCTGGTGGGAAGATTTCACGCTGCCAAATGGAACTGTTGTTGATAACGGTGCTACCAGCTGGTCAGTAGTTACCTCTGGCCCTGGTACTTACTCTGTGCAGAATAATGAGTTTAAAGTAAGCTATAGTGATGTGGGAGTAGGTGTGTGGAACTCTGCTGTAATAGATATCTCCGGCAAGAAAGATGTTGTTTTCTCTGTAGATCTCAGAAGTGAAGTCACCTCTGGTAAGTCGTTTGAAACAGATGATTATATACGGGTGTATTATAAACTCGATGGTGGACCTGAAACACTTGAGTATGAAGATCTTGCAGGGATAGGGAATACGACTACCGGAACGGCCTCTATCACCATTAATTCTGCTGCTTTAAATGGCAGGACATTACAGGTGGTGATAAAAACAGCTAATTCTGATGTATCGGAAAGATACTACTTTGACAATGTGAAACTCACAGGTACGGATGTTTCCAATGTAAATGCAGCAGCTACGGTGAGTGGTCAGCTGACCTGTAACACAACTTCTGTGACACTGGCCGGTAGCTCTACTGTACCTGGCGTTACTTATGCGTGGACAGGTCCCAACAGCTTTACTTCTGCTGTACAGAACCCTGTGGTGACTACCCCGGGTGCGTATACTTTAAAAGTAACGGCGCCGGGGTCTGGCTGTACTGCTAACGCAACTGCTACTGTTGTACAGAATACCACAGTACCTGACCTTACCATCACAAAACCCGATACTTTAACCTGTACCAAAACAGCTGTTAACCTGGTGGCTGCTTCTGCTACCAGCAGTGCAACTATTACCTGGACGGGCTTTGCTGCCAGACAGAAAACAGTAAGTGTAGCTTCTCCGGGTAAATATTATGTAACAGTCACTGATACTATCAGCGGTTGTACAAAATCGGATAGTGTAACCGTCATACAGAATCTCACAGTTCCTAATCTGACGAAAACCACGCCGGCTTCCCTTAGTTGTACTACTACCAGTGTTAACTTAACAGCAGCATCTACTACTACAGGCGCTACTATCACCTGGACAGGCTTCCCTGCCGGTCAGAACCCTGTTAGTGTAACCGCTCCCGGTAAATACTATGTGACGGCCAGCACCGCTAATGGTTGCAGCAAAAAGGATAGTGTAACTGTCACCCAGGATATTACTGTCCCTAATCTGACAACTACGACCCCTGCTGTATTAACATGTGCGGTGACTTCAGTAAACCTGACGGCGGCTTCTACCACTTCGGGTGCTACTATTACCTGGGCAGGATTTGCTACAGGCCAGAACACCGTTAGTATAACTACTCCTGGTAAATATTATGTTACGGCAACTTCTGCCAATGGTTGTATCAAAAAGGATAGTGTAACGGTATCTCAGGATGCGGCTATACCTACGCTTACAGTCACACCTCCTGCTGCATTAACATGTAGTACACCCAGTGTAAACCTGACTGCAAGTGTTGTTCCCGCTGGCGCTACTATTACCTGGACAGGATTTGCTTCAGGTCAGAATACCGTTAGTGTAACTACTCCTGGTAAATATTATGTTACGGCAACATCTGCCAATGGTTGTATAAAGAAGGATAGTGTAACAGTGACACAGAATGTTACTGTACCTAATCTCACTAAAACAACGCCGGCGGCATTAGGTTGTAATACTACCAGTGTTAGCTTAACAGCTGCCTCTACAACCTCAGGTGCTGTCATTACCTGGACGGGCTTCCCTGCTGGCCAGAACCCGGTAAGTGTAAGTGCCCCGGGTAAATACTATGTTACAGCCACTACAGGTACAGGTTGTACCGCAAAAGATAGTGTAACTGTTACACAGGATATCTCTAAGCCGAATCTTTCTATAGTTACGCCAGGTACCTTTAGCTGTAATACAGCATCTGTATCATTAACAGCAAATACCAGCACAGCTAATACCACTATTACCTGGTCGGGCTTTACTACCGGCCAGAATTCGGTAACGGTATATGCTCCCGGCAAATATTATGTAACTGCCCGTAATACAGTAACAGGTTGTATAAGTACAGACAGTGTAACGCTCGTGCAGCAAAACATCATTCCTAATCTGACGTTGTCACCAACATCAGGGGTGCTTAACTGTAATGTGCCTTATCTGTATTTAACTGCCAATACTACTACACCTAATGCTACCATTACCTGGTCTGGATTTTCTCCTGGTCAGACTACCATTATGGTATTTGATCCGGGTACTTATTACGTAACAGTAAGAACAGCGAGTGGTTGTATCAATACTGACAGCGTTAAAGTAACACAGGATTATGGTAGAGGTAATATGAAGGTGCAACCTGCCGGCACAATTAGTTGTGTGTCTCCTTTTGCCAGCCTGAATGTAACCGGTACTGATCCCGGCGCTGTTATAACCTGGGCAGGTTTCCAGTCTGGTCTGAATCCGGTAACAGTGAACGATCCCGGAACATACTATGTAACCGTAAGAGGTGCAAATGGATGTTTAACAACGGATAGCGTAAAGGTATTACAGGATGTTAGTAAACCATTGATCACTATCACACAGGCAGGTGCAATTAGCTGTTCAAGCATTGCTGTTTCTCTGACAGCTACTTCTGCAGCAGATGCTTCCACTATTACATGGGCGGGGAACGCTGCTGGTCAGAATACCGTTACAGTATATGATCCCGGTACTTACTATGTAACCGTAAGAGGTGGAAATGGATGTATTAATACAGATAGCACAAAAGTTATCCCGGATACAATTAAACCAACACTGACTGTAACACTACCTGATACACTCAGCTGTTCCAGATTCACTACTAATTTAACAGCGGCTACTACTACACCGGGGGCAGTTATTACCTGGGGTGGTTTTGCAGCTGGTCAGAATCCGGTAACAATAAGTGCACCTGGTACTTACTATGTTTCAGTGCGGGGAACAAACGGCTGTCTGAAAACGGATAGCGTGAAAGTAGTCCAGAACCTTAAAGGTCCGGATTTATCTATCACCAAACCAGATACGCTCACCTGCTCCAAAGTAAGTGTTACTTTGTCTGCAACTACTCCTACCACTGGCGCTACTATTACCTGGGCAGGTTTTGCCGCAGGCCAGAGCGTTGTAAGTGTAAGTACTCCGGGCAAATATTATGTAACAGTAAGAACAAATACAGGTTGTACCACATTGGATAGTGTAACTGTTATTCAGGATATCACTAAACCGAACCTGACGAAAACCACACCTGCTACTTTAACCTGCACAACTACCAGTGTTAATTTAACAGCAGCTTCAACTACGACAGGTGCTACGATCACCTGGACAGGCTTTGCTGCTGGTCAGAATCCGGTGAGCGTAAGTGCACCAGGTAAATATTATGTAACAGCAAGAAGTGCTACAGGTTGTTTCACTATAGATAGCGTAACAGTAACCCAGGATATCACTAAACCGAACCTGACAACTACTGCTCCCGCTACTTTAACCTGTGCAACAACAAGTGTTAGCTTAAATGCTGCATCAACTACAACAGGTGCTACAATCACCTGGACAGGTTTTGCTGCTGGTCAGAACCCGGTAAGCGTAAGTGCCCCAGGTAAATACTATGTAACTGTAAGAAGCACTACCGGTTGTTCTACAATAGATAGCGTAACAGTAACCCAGGATATCACTAAACCGAACCTGACGACTACTGCCCCTGCTACTTTAACCTGTGCAACAACAAGTGTTAGCTTGAACGCTGCATCAACTACCACGGGTGCTACAATCAGCTGGACAGGCTTTACACCAGGTCAAAACCCTGTAAGTGTAAGTACCCCAGGTAAATACTATGTAACAGTAAGAAGCACTACAGGATGTAGTACAATAGATAGCGTAACAGTAACTCAGGATATCACTAAACCGAACCTGACCACTACTGCTCCTGCTACTTTAACCTGTGCAACTACAAGTGTTAGCTTAACCGCTGCATCAACAACCACGGGTGCTACAATCAGCTGGACAGGCTTTACACCAGGTCAGAACCCTGTAAGTGTAAGTGCACCAGGTAAATACTATGTAACTGTAAGAAGCACTACCGGTTGTTCTACAATAGATAGCGTAACAGTAACGCAGGATATCACTAAACCGAATCTGACGACTACTGCTCCCGCTACTTTAACATGTGCAACGACAAGTGTTAGCTTAACCGCTGCATCTACTACTACAGGTGCTACGATCACCTGGACAGGCTTTACACCAGGTCAGAACCCTGTAAGTGTAAGTGCCCCAGGTAAATACTATGTAACTGTAAGAAGCACTACAGGATGTAGTACAATAGATAGCGTAACAGTAACCCAGGATATCACTAAACCGAATTTGACGACTACTGCTCCGGCTACCTTAACCTGTGCAACGACAAGTGTTAACTTAACAGCTGCATCAACAACCACAGGTACTACTATTACCTGGACAGGCTTTGCTGCTGGTCAGAACCCCGTAAGTGTAAGCGCACCAGGTAAATATTATGTAACTGTAAGAAGTGCTACAGGATGTAGTACAATGGATAGTGTAACAGTTATTCAGGATATCACTAAACCGAACCTGACGACAACAACACCTGATATTTTAACTTGTAACATTACAGCTGTTAATTTAACAGCAGCATCAACTACCACAGGTGCTATAATTACCTGGACAGGCTTCCCTCTTGGTCAGAACCCTGTTAGTGTTACAGCTCCCGGTAAATATTATGTAACTGCCCTCAGTGCCACAGGTTGTACTACGTCAGACAGCGTGATTGTTACACAGAGTCTCGTTAAACCGAACCTGACAACAACTGCACCTGCTACCCTAACCTGTGCTACATTAAGTGTAAACTTAAGTGCAGCTTCTACCACTACCGGTGCTATCATTACCTGGACTGGCTTCCCTACAGGTCAGAGTACAATAAGTGTGACAGCTCCCGGTAAGTATTATGTAACTGCACGCAGCGCTACAGGTTGTAGTGCAACAGATAGCGTAACAGTTATGCAGGATATCACTAAACCGAACCTGACAACGACTGCTCCAGCTACTCTAACATGTGCAACAACAAGTGTTAACTTAAATGCAGCCTCTACAACCACCGGTGCAATTATTACCTGGACAGGCTTCCCTGCTGGTCAGAATCCTGTGAGTGTGAAAATACCGGGCAAATACTATGTAACTGCTACCAGTGCGATGGGTTGTACTAAGCTGGACAGCGTGATTGTTACACAGGATATCACTATACCAAACCTGACGACAACGCCACCTGCTACTTTAACCTGTACTGCTGTATCGGTTAACTTAAATGCAGCCTCTACAACCACCGGTGCAACCATTACCTGGACAGGCTTCCCTACAGGTCAGAACCCGGTAAGTGTAAGCGCTCCAGGCAAATACTATGTAACGGCTCTTAGTCCTACAGGTTGTACTAAATTTGATAGTGTAACTGTTTTACAGAATATCACTAAACCGGATTTAACTATCACTCCGCCTGCTACTTTAACGTGTGCAACTACAAGTGTTAATTTAACAGCGTCTTCTACTACTACAGGTACTGTTATCAGCTGGGTTGATTTCCCGGTAAACCAGAACCCAATAAGCATAACAGCTCCGGGTAAGTATTATGCAATTGCCCGCATCAGCACAACAGGTTGTTCTACAATCGACAGTGTAACAGTTGTTCAGGATATCAGTAAACCTGATCTGGCAATTACACCACCTGCGAGCTTAACCTGTTCTACTATATCAGTTAATTTAACAGCTACCTCTGCCTCTGCAGGTGCTACCTTTAACTGGTCTGGTTTTGCTCCTGGTCAGAACCCGATAGCTGTATTCGCTCCTGGTAAGTATTATGTAACTGCAAAGAGTGCGACAGGTTGTGTTGCCTTTGACAGTGTAACTGTGGTCCAGGATGTGACTAAACCGTCTGTAAGCATCTCTTCACCTGTTACTTTAACTTGTACCATTGTATCAGTTAATTTAATAGCTACTACTACTGCTACAGGTGCCACTATCCGTTGGACAGGCTTCGCTGCTGATCAAAACCCAATAAGCGTAAGCGCACCTGGTACATATTATGTAACAGTTCGCAGTGCTACAGGTTGTTCTTCTATAGATAGCGTAACAGTTGTTCAGGATATCACTAAACCGAACCTGACAATCACTGCTCCAGCTACCTTAACCTGTGCAACTACAAGTGTTAGCTTAACCGCTGCATCTACTACTACAGGTGCTACAATCAGCTGGACAGGCTTTACACCAGGTCAGAACCCTGTGAGTGTAAGTGCACCAGGTAAATACTATGTAACAGTAAGAAGCACTACAGGTTGTTCTACTATAGATAGCGTAACAGTAACCCAGGATATCACTAAACCGAACCTGACGACTACTGCTCCTGCTACTTTAACATGTGCAACAACAAGTGTTAACTTAAATGCAGCATCTACTACCACGGGTGCTATTATCACCTGGACAGGCTTTGCTGCCGGTCAGAACCCTGTAAGTGTAAGTGCACCAGGTAAATACTATGTAACTGTAAGAAGCACTACCGGTTGTTCTACTATAGATAGTGTAACAGTAACGCAGGATATCACTAAACCGAATCTGACGACTACTGCTCCAGCTAACTTAACCTGTGCAACAACAAGTGTTAGCTTAACCGCTGCATCAACTACAACAGGTGCTACAATCACCTGGACAGGCTTTACGCCAGGTCAAAACCCTGTAAGTGTAAGCGCACCAGGTAAATATTATGTAACAGTACGCAGTGCTACAGGATGTTCTACAATAGATAGCGTAACAGTAACGCAGGATATCACTAAACCGAACCTGACGACTACTGCTCCCGCTACTTTAACCTGTGCAACGACAAGTGTTAGCTTAAACGCTGCATCCACTACTACAGGTGCTACAATCAGCTGGACAGGCTTTGCACCAGGTCAGAACCCGGTAAGTGTAAGTGCACCAGGTAAATACTATGTAACAGTACGCAGTGCTACAGGATGTAGTACAATAGATAGCGTAACAGTAACGCAGGATATCACTAAACCGAACCTGACGACTACTGCTCCCGCTACTTTAACATGTGCAACGACAAGTGTTAACTTAACAGCTGCATCTACTACAACAGGTGCTACTATTACCTGGACAGGCTTTGCTGCTGGTCAGAACCCTGTAAGCGTAAGTGCCCCAGGTAAATACTATGTAACAGTAAGAAGCACTACAGGATGTTCTACTATAGATAGCGTAACAGTAACTCAGGATATCACTAAACCGAACCTGACAACCACTGCTCCAGCTACCTTAACCTGTGCAACGACAAGTGTTAACTTAACCGCTGCATCTACTACTACAGGTGCTACTATTACCTGGACAGGCTTTACACCAGGTCAGAACCCTGTAAGTGTAAGTGCACCAGGTAAATACTATGTAACAGTACGCAGTGCTACAGGATGTAGTACAATAGATAGCGTAACAGTAAC